>Ga0209208_10000223_pt1 | contig 67714 bp, 50 predicted proteins | sample S1TSphfallax_3_FD_187694 | JGI IMG/M metagenome (GOLD analysis project Ga0209208, IMG submission 187694) | Host-associated microbial communities from peat moss isolated from Minnesota, USA - S1T2_Fd - Sphagnum fallax MG (SPAdes) (version 2) | ecosystem: Host-associated > Plants > Peat moss >... | reverse complement strand
TATCATGAAGCCCTTCGCATTTCAACGATTCAACAGCTCGTTCTCCACGATTTGTATCCCGAGCTGTAAGCACAACTGTGATACCCTGTTTGGCTAGATGGCGTACAATCGCAAACCCAATGCCTTTGTTTGCGCCGGTCACCACTGCCACCGTCTCCTTTGACCACCAATTCCTGAAACAATTCAGCAGGAGCATATCAGTACTCTCAAGAGGACATTATCATGACAAAGAGAAACACATGCAAAGTACACAATCTGTACTGAAATTATAGCATCGCTTATAATCTCTTCTGATTGTGGGACTTAGAGCAACTCCACCGGTGCTCAGTATGCGACCCTGCGAATTAAAATTCGATGAAGAAAAGTCAAAATATGCTCATCTGGCTCAACAAAACGGTTTTGGCCCAGCATTTTCCACAGTTTTATTTTGCTGGTAAAAGACACAGCAAAGCCTAACACCAGCAACCATGCTCCTTGTTTCTGATTGGCATTGATAATGATTTATCGAGGTGGCTTTCATTTAGTAGTCAGTCTCCCACCTATTTGCAGCCCCAAGTCTAGCATTATGGGTGGGGTTGGAGAAAAGTAAAAAACTAAACTTCGAGGTGAGAAATAATTTTGCAGGGTCACGTACTCAACGGTGCTGAAGATGCTTAGAGTTTGCTTGTGTGCAGGGACGTGAGGGTCTGTATGTTAACAACTAGTGAAATTATGGGTATGCAAATTGAATGCCGACGATGTGATGGTCTTTACATGTGAGCTCTTCAGCGAAGAGGACAATTAACCTAGAGGCATAAGCTGCACAAAGGCATTTCAATTGTCCAGTTGGAGACTTAAGAAAAGATGTTGATTTCGAAAGGAAATTGAGAATAATATTTCAGTTGGCGTCCATGGAGAGTTAAATGACAGGCTAAATTTGAGTGTCCTCGAAAGAGATACTGCGATCGTGGTCATCACATCTTGAAATTTTTCCTAACCCTTTTCTTATCGCTTATGAGAGCAGGCAGCTCCGGCAGTGCTCAGTATGTGACCCCGCAAAAATATATCTCACATCCAAGTTCACTTATTTACTTTTTTCCAACACCTGTTGCAAACTAAAGAGAAGGGAATTTGTTGATATGTACGATGTAATAAACAAGGAGAGAACCCAGAGAGACAATTACACAAGCAGCATATGTATACCATTCAACTTCATCTTGTGCCATATTGGTTTGTAATGGATCGATTGGCCAGCTCGAGTCGATCGATCGCCCTGCTCGTAAATTATTCTAGATCACAACCAGTGCCTCACAACAACACCTGTGTAATTCTATGAAGGCAACTGACTTGATCTCAACAACTTCACAATCTTCACTTTGTGGAAAGTTGCTCTAGTACTGCGATGATGTAACTCTCTTTTACAATGCATCTACAGATAAGATTCTTGATGAAGTTTCAAACTACAAGTACTGGGGATGAAATCATGTGTTTGTCGAGCTCCTCGACCTCTGCTTTCTCCACAAGTCTGGTACATGTTCCATCACACTTTTATTAATATTCCACAATTGCCAAATGAGTACACAACTTCTTGTGAAGTTTCTTCTTCTCAATTCATAGACACGTACCCACCTTCCGTGTCCTTCGAGTTTCCAACAAAACCATAAATAAAAGCACTCCTAGAAGATCTTTTTCTCACCTATGGAATGTGTCACATGTGGTCTTCAGTAGCACAGTTTCAATAAAAGCAATTTAAAAAAATCAACCAAATTTTTATTATAATCTTGGGTACCACAAACAAGGGGAACAATCAAATAAATCAGAAGGTTCTATAAATTCAACAATAGAATCAAGCACAAAGAGTTTGAAAACAAGAAAAAATTCTACTAAAGGTGTTTGAATATTTGAGAAAATTAAGTACAAAAGTTCTAAAACACATTTCAAAATCTTCAAATGATGATCTTCTCAAAAAAAAAACTTTTAAATATGAAAGAGAAGATAAAACCCATTTATGAATGTAAATCTTAAATATTAATTTTCCAAGTCAATGTTATTCACTCTTGTAAAACTATAAAAATGTGCATTGTCTTTTGAGTAAGGGTAGTGTTGGCTTCAAGGATAAGTCACTACCCTTGCAAAAACCTTTGGTGATCCTTCAGAAGTCGTTGTTGTCCAAGATTAATTAAAGTAGTATCCTTATCAAAGTGGTAGAATTTTTCTTACTAATTAGTGTTAACCAAACTAGTAATTTGGTTATAAAACTTGAAAAACTCATAATTTTCTTCAATAGGATCCAAATTCATTATTTTAAGAATATATCTTATAGCCTTTGAAAATAAATTTCTAAGATTATATCACTCATTCCAATTGAAGTTGATTTCACCTCTAAAATCATAAAAAATGTACAATTCAATAAATGGTTTGATATTGTTTGATACATAGTTCAATAAACAATTCAATAACTAACTCAATAGAAAATTTTGATAATTCGTAACTTCTTCAAATAAAATTCAAATCAAAAATTTGGGTGTAAGTATGTAGATAGGAATCAACAACATTATTTTACAAAAGGATTGTGAATCTTTTTTAGTTTTTTTTCATTTTTTCATATGAAAGAATTTTTGAATGAAATCTTTTGCAACTTGTTATTAAGAATACATATAATTTCCAAAACATATCACATGTTTTCTATTAATCATTTTTGAATAAATATGAATTTTTCTAAGTGTGTAAATTCTACTAGATTTTGCATTTCATCTTGAAATTTTATCATAATTTTGAATCATACCAACAACTTTGTTTTGTATGTCATGCACATTCCACCCCATTTACATGTGGTAAAGGACTTTTGAAATTTTAAAATTTTGAAAAATACTTTGAAATTTTAATTAATTCCATATCTTTTTAATTATGAATGTTTTTTGAACTTGGGTAGTAGTTTGTTATCATGTAAATTTTTTTATTATCAAAATTATGATATTACAATAGTTTCATTGATTAATCAAAACATTTCTGAATTTGCAACAAGTTTTAGCATTAGTATGAGTTCGTCCTTTACCTAATCCTTTGTAAAATTAACCACATCTATCACAACACCTATTCAAGTTTAAACATTCTTTTCAAAAACCAAAACCAAAAATTTAATTTAATGAATTTTTAATTTGAATTCCTCAACTTTCATATTATTCATTTAACACAACTTGGAATGATTAATATAACATTAAAATGTTAGAAAAAAAAACATGTGTAAAAAAATTCACAATTTTCACCACTATCCGACATGGTTTTTGGTTCCTATATTTATACTTGCACCCATGTTAACTATATTTTTTATAACCCTTAGAAGAAGCTTTTCAACAACCTATTGCTTTTACATGACTTCACATATACTTTTAAAATTGTAAAAAATCTAACTTTCAATAGAAATTGTGATAAATGTTTTTGGTAGTTATTGATTATTTTCACTATGGAATTTTATTGTTTCAAATTTTTGTTAATACGTACTTTTATAATTAGTTCTATTAAAAGAATTAAAAAATTTCCATTAATTATATAAAATACTAATCAAAATCAGTCCTTTAAGGTCAACAATTCCATTATTGTCAAAAAACATGGATAACTATGAAAAAATGAAGTTATGTAATGATATGAATTGGGCAATTGGACTAGGAATTGCAACTATCATAACATTGTGCATGGGAATAATCTAATCAATGTTGGTGTATCATTTGATGAACAATGCAATTACCTACAACAACCCCATTCAGTTAATATTGTAGGGCAAGGAGATTGTGATCATCGAAAACACCATCACCAAAATGTTATGTACCTATTGAAGATTGGGTTAAACAAATGTTTCAAGGCCAAAATTGCAAATAATGGATTGAAAATTGTTCAAAAATTATGAATCCAAACTCCTACCACAAGAAGGAGGGCTTTCAAGTATTTGTTTTTTATGGAGGAACATCACCATTATGAATCATGTCTTTAATGCAAGTTCTTTGGTTCAAATGTCAAACAACATATGTGGCACATATGTCTAAAGGAAAGTTCATGAATTCGTCATCAATTTTTTTATAAAACTTGGTGGAAGTTATGTGAAAATTTCAGATGGGAAAACGTCAACGTGACAAATTTGGGCACATGAAAACCATGGAAATGATCCTCTAACATTAATTTCCAATGACAAATCAACCTTTACATATTGTGAACATCATCAAATTCAAAGATGAAGCTAGCAAATAAATTAAAAGTAAATACATATGTCACAACCTTAGTTTTTAGGCTCATGACCAAAGGGAGGGCAAAAAAACAAAAAATTGGATTAGAAACAACTAAGGCAAGAAAAAGGCTTAAACACATTAGAGGCATGAAAAAGAAACACTCTTGAAATTCTTGAGAGGAATTCCCACTTGGAGAGTTGAGAATCCCATAATGTTTTAAATTTTTAGGACAAACATTTGAGGGGGGCAAAAACTTGTTTAAATGTAGAGTTCTTAATACCATTAGAAAGATTTCAAAACATAAATATCAAAAGTGGGCTTGCATTTTCCATTTGGAGCTATGGATTATAAATTATGGTCAAAAGAAAAGTCAATAGTTAAATAATCCCCAACCTAAGAAACAAATGTAAAATGACCTACGATGGAAACATCTGATATGATGGTGTTGGAAAGTTGAAAGATGTAACTTTATTGGAAGCCCTTCAATTGGAGTTTATATGAGGAAATTATTAACCCACAAAGTTGTGGGACTCCAAATTTGAAAATTTTAGGAATTTTTGAAAGTCCTGAAATAAATATCCATTTAAATGTAGTCCTTATAGAGAAATCTAGAATATAGTATAAGGAGGATTGTGATTGTGTCCTCTAGAATCCAAGTTGTGTGAATGTAATGAACCCAAAGCAAATCCATAATCCAAAGTTGTTTCTATTTCCATTAATTATTTACATTTTTAGCTTGTGCATGTGACTTGTTCATGAGGTGCTTATGAATGTGCAAATTTTTCCTAACCCTTATCCAAAAGCTCTTGCACACCTTTTTTTTTAAATGCACAAAGTTAAATGTGCACCCAAGTTTTTTTTTTTTTTTTTTACATTTTTTTTCCTACTAGCATTTGGGGTTCATTTCCCAAACCTTGCTAAGAACTTAAGGGTGCATCAATGTAAAAAAAAAAAGTTCCATGATTTCAACATTTAAAACAAATGATATTCAAAATGAAACATAATGGGATGAAACTTAAGATGCCGAAAATGTTCATACCATTGAAGGTGATGATTACAAAATATATGTACCTATGCAAAGGTAGGAAGAACTAATATCATCACAAGGGAGGTGCATGAGATTTGATGAATTGGCAAGAACTTTGATAGAAAAAGAAGTTGAAGACAACCTTTGGAGATCTTAGTTGTGCAATCACATTTGAACTACCTTAAGTAGTTGTTGGAAGAAATGTTCAGCCTTAAGCACAAAAGGATGTTAAATTCACAACCCAAGTCCAATTCAAAAAAACCAAACTATGGCATCCTTTAATCTACCATCTAATCTTTTACCTTTAACCTACAAATAAATCTAACTTTTTTGCATTGTGTAATATAGAATATATATCCATCAAAAGTTAGAAATTCAATATCTTCTTATAAAAATCAAGGAAATTCATTCCCCGCAAGTCCTTTATAAGCAAAACATTGTGAAAATTTGTGTCTATTGAAACCTCATTACCCTACAATTAAAACTACAAAACAATGAATTTGTAATTATGTTGTCCCATGGAAATATGGGGAATTAAAATAAAGTCTAACGTTAAAAATGTGTGGAATTCTATTGTAGTTACATTTAAATTCCAAGATGGACCCTTGTACAAATGATTATACACATTGTATATATGATTTTGGTCAACCATGTTTGACTTTGTTAACAAGTTCCACAAAAGTTGCATATGACAACTATAATACAATTTGAATAAATGAGCATTCATTATCAACTTCTTTGCAACTACTAATTACAATAATAATAATAATATTATTATTATTATTATTATACATTAGTATATAAATTTTAAATTAATAGTTAATATTATTATTTATTAACTATTATGAACTATAATAATTAATATACCTAGTATATAGACTATGTTAAAGTAAAATTATGCATCACTGATTATTGGTCAGTGACTAAACAATTTTGAATTTTTATTGTTTCTTATTTATTTTGTGTGATGTAAAACATCATGGGAATGTTGAGGTGAGCTCTACATTATATGTTTCAACTCCAAAAGAAAAGGAACAACATAAAAGAAACACAAAACATGTTGAAATCACATAATGTGTTTTTTATAAAAATGACCATTTATTTCAAAATCTCATATCTTCTTAGTTTTTTGTTTATTTTTAATGATTTAAAATAAACCAAACTAAAATCTACATTAATTATTAGAGCTCCAAAAGTAAAGGAAAAACAAAATAAAATTAAGAAGAAGAAGAATGTGTTAAATCTTAAAATGTGAATTAAATAAGTGACTAAACATCAACCCCACAAGTATTTTTTATAACCATATTTTCTTCATTTTGTGTCCTCTTTTAGTAATTTAAATAGCTATGGATGCACCAAATTGAAATTTAAAAAAACCTTATGCATTTGAAAAGTAAAGGTATAATGTATTAGGATCTAAAGTTTCATAAGAACTTAAATGTTTGTTCATTGGCTTGTTTTATAATAATTGCAAGTAATTGTAACTAGGATGCAACTAATATTTTTATCCCATGTTATTTGTCTTACCTTTCAAATTTGTAAAGTATATAATTAAATCCAATAGGAATATAAAAAAACAAGTGACATTTGGAATAAACCAATAAAAAAAGGCTTGGCTTCAAAGGTTAAACCCAAAATAAAATAAAATAATCCCAAATGACCTACCTACCTAGTGTAAGCCTACTTACTTATTCACCTAGGCCTAACTATTTATTTAACCTAAGAAATGTAAATAATAATGCCTACTCATTTAAAGCATATTTACCTATTGACCAAAGAGCCATGTGTCAACATTTTATCAGCCCTAAGTTGAATGATCGAAATTAGATTAATAAAACTATTAAATATCAAAATAATTTTTAAATTACCATGTGTCCATTGATGATTTGTCAACATGTCATTGCCATGTCAACACATTATTGCTTGTGTAATTGCATAGTAGGTCATTACAATATATCACAACTTTTCAAAAGGTTCAACTTGACTAAAATGTTTACATTGACCAAAAGGATGTCCACTTTGATTGTAGGCATAAGGCATGAAAGACACATGTTTATTTTGGTTGGTTCTTTTGACTAAAGTGACCATTTTGACCAAGTGTTAAATCACACAATTAATTAGGAAACACATTTTTTAAAAATAGTCCATCGAGATGCTCATACTTTAATCAAATCAGCCATACTAAATGGCCATGCTTAATCAAATTAGCCATATTAATTTCATTAGCTTGCTTATTAAACTACCTACCTACCCACCTACTTAACATCTACCTATTGATTGATTAATTTACCCACCTACCTATTTACCTACTATGTACTTACCTACTTACATATCTACCTACCTACATATTTACCTACATACTTACTTATATTTTATATAAATAATTACATACATTTGAAAACATAGATGGGTAGGCATGTGTACCTACCTATTTACCTAGTTAGGTATCTATTTACTTACTTATGAAAAAATTGAAGTTCAAATGTTATTATACACATTAGCAAATCATGATTTCTTTTTGTGGGTGTTTCATAATGGCACAATAGTTGCAATGATCTAATTACAACATAGTTGCACAAGATGCACATGTATATAGTTTCATAGATAGTGAGTTGTGTCATTACAATTATTGCAACACATTTTATAGCATTCACACTATAAAAATATGTTGAATTGCAAGTGGTCATTGGAATTCAAAATTGCAATTAAAACCCAATTGCAAGCTTAATTACAAAACACATATTTTTTCATAGTGAAACTTCTTTTCAATAAGTACTTCAACAACCATTTCTCCCCTTCCCATACGATTGATAGAAAACACTTAATGAAGGGTTTTCATTCTAAAATTTTGGTCAATACATTAACTAGGTTGTGTTGAATTTGAAACTTTTATGAAATAAACAATATTTTGAAATTTGATGTTCCTAACCAATTCTTAACTACTTTAAAATAAAAAAAAACTATAGTTATTTTCTTTGAATTCTTTGGTTATGAACACTTTTGATACATATTTTGGGGTTTTTTTAAATATATAATGTTCAAAGTACTTTAGGTGGTATTCTATTTTATTTTTTATTAAGTAAATAATTGAATCAATGTAATTTAGTTATGAATTTTTGAAAATCGAGTTCATGGTTCTTAAAATGGCCATGGAAATTAATAATACAAATTTGTAGCAAATCCCACATTTTTTTATTCCAATGAAAACTTAAGACTATATATCTTGGCATACAATGGACAAACATGAGATTTTTTTTTATAATTTCAAAAAAAAATTAAAAAAAGGGTCAATGAATATTTGTTTAGCATCTTTTAATTCTTTAACATGCTTCAAAGTGATTAATTGTGGTACCACTCAATCGTAATTTCACTTAATCATGACTATTTAAACATTGTTTAAACATTGTTAATGGCTTTTATTATCTTGTTTGCACCTTCATTGCCTACCACTACCAAAGAAAAGGGATGTCTAAAAAATTGTGTATATGGAGGGCATCTTATTTACATATGTGAATATCCTTCTTTAAAAACATGAAGGACGTTACATTTGTTCAATAAGAGGGAACTTACTTATACGTGTAAAATCCTCCCACTTTTAAAAAGTGGGAATGATAATGCCCCTTTTTTCCACTTCATGATCACATATGTTCATGTCTATGGCAATTGGCAAAGCCATTTGGTGAGGGGCATTTTCAAAATATAAGGCTAGATTCAACTACTACCTTGTCCTAGGCCCTTTATTTTGGGAATGTCCCCATTCATGCGGCTTTAACCTATACTCAACCTACAAGGATGCACTACACAATTATTTTGTATAAAAACATAAAAATAAAGTAATTTTGTAATGGGCTTTCACTAGCATTTGAAGTCAAGAAACAACCTTATTTACTAGATTCAATTGGTGTTAAAAATTGGACAAATTATCTTGATGAATAAGCAACTTACAAATTAAAATTTGGATGTGAAACCCAAAACATAAAGTGGTTGATCCACAAATTCCACACCTATTTTGAAATATAAGGTGACATCTTTCATTAAAAACAATCCTCTTATTACTATAGAAGATATATGTGGCATGTACATCTTATCCAATGTTGGGCATGTATTAGAAAAAATGTCAAATTGGCCAAGGTTTCAAGCTGATTTTCACCTTGAATATTTCAAAAAATCACCAAAGGTGATATTCTTTTTCAGACTCACCTCCCAATTTTCAATGGATTGAGAACTATTCATTTGAAACACTTGTAACCAAAAAAGGAGGAGACCCAGAAAGCAACTGGACCCCTCTGTCGTAGCCCAATCCAGATTGAACAACACTTTAGGCTGATCCGGATTCACACACACAATACACTCACATCTGCGATCCACATTCAGGACCCCAATGCTCTCTCTGCCTCATTCTGATTTAGAAGTCTTACGACACACGGTGCATAACTCCACACTGACATTCATAGTTACAGCATCCATTCACACGAATTATCAAAACCAAACTCCACCTTCCATGCATTCACAGATCAGTCTTTACAAATCCTCCGACAGCACAAGCTCCCATAGCTCCTCTCGATTAGTCCTACCACACCTGTACTCTACTCTCCCAATTACCCTCAGATCAGAAGCTTCATCCGGCTAATCGCTAATCGTAGCGGAAGTAAAAACTAGCAACCAGCAAAAGAAAAAGACCTCTCTCCGAGCTCTCCACACCAAAAAAATCTCGCACTCTCCACTGTTAGCTCTGCCTTCTCTCACTCATCACAACATTGTCTGCCTTCTTAGACCGACAGACCCTTCTGCAAAAAAAAAATCCAAAATTCCAGAGCTCCCATCCTTTCTCTCCCTCAGTCTGTAATGCCAATCCTGGTTCTCTATTGTCCAGCTCTATTCCTCCTACATGCATTCTCTCTCTCTCCGCCTCTCTAGATCCGATTGTCCTCCTACTGATCTGACCGATCTGTCCTATCCATCCTCCTTCCCGCCTCCTCTTCATCTTCGTTTCAGCTTCCTCTGCAAGTCTCCAAAAACAACGGCCTCTTTTCCCTCCTTTCCTTCATGAATGCAACGTCGTTCAAATCCAGCAAAAAGCGCCGTCATCTCCCAACGTTCACACCCTACCCAGACAGACAACCCATCCTCCATGCAACCCATGCGTATCCGGCTTCCCTGGTTCTCAAATCAAAAATAAAATCCGCCGCCACTCATGAGCATATTGATCCTGATTTCCGTTTCTGTCTTTTCATAGGCCACACAGTATTGGAGCTGAAGTCTGGTTCCCCGTTGTTCGGCTACACACTTACTTGTTTTTGATAGCCTATTAGGGTCTTAAGGAATAAACATGGTTAGGGTTTTAATTAGTGATACATAGGTTTAGGGTGGTAGGTTGGGTTTAAAAGGGAAAAAAAAAATTACTTGAGGAGGCACCACAAAGTTGTTTCTTCTTCATTTCTTCTCCTTCAAAAATAAAAATGATGTTTAATGTTTAGTTTTTGTGTTTATTTTGTTGTTTGTGAATGAAGATTAATGTTTTGATTTAGTTTGATGAACTTCATTGCTCATTGATTCCTTACTATGCATTCTTGGTGAGCTTTGTCACCTCGTTGTTATGCTCTTGTGGAACTTTTTGGTGCCTCTTTCTTAGGTACCTATTTGACCCCTTAATAGTGCCTTTCATCACCTCCTTGTTGCACATTCCTAATGTTCTCTTGAACTTTGTCTATTTTTTTTTCAAATCAACACCCCCCCATAATATTTTTCTATGTAGGTGTGGAAGAAGATTTTTTTGCAATTTCTTTTTCAACTACCAACCTAATTTTAGGTTTTTTCTTGATTTGTTTTCTCTAGTTTTTTTTTTCCCATTTTTTTTATCTTTTAAAAAACCTTCCCCCTTTTTTTCCCTTTTTTCAATGTGTATGTTGTGCAATTGTTTTTTTTGCATGTTTGGGAGAAGGAAGAAAAAACAATTTCTATCCTCTTTTTTTGACATGGTGAATTTTTTGTTTTTTTATAGTTTTTTTTGTGCATTTAATTTTTTTTTCTTTTGTAATTTTTATTTTTCATTATATATTTGCTAATTATTGAACATGTATCTATTATGTGTAGGACCAAAATCCCACCTTACACAATATAATGTAACAAATTCATACATGTTTTTTCAGATCTTTGTATGTGATGGAAAGGAGGGAGAAGTTTTATTTTTCTTGGTAAATGTCTTGTTAACTTTTTATATATTCATAACATAGGTTTGACAATTGATATGAAAACCCACAAATTTGGTAAAACTGACACTTGTTTTAAAATTTTCCCCCATGTTATATAATATTTGCCAAAAAATGGAATCAAATCAAAATTAAAATGTAATATTAATTGATGGCAAAAATAAAATATGTTTCAATGAATGAAATATGGAAGATGAAATTTTGAATGAAAGTTTTCAAACAACACAAAACACAATGAAAAGGTCAACAAAAGGAAATGAAGAAAAAACAATTGGAACAAACTTTCAAAAATTGCATGTTTAAAGAAAAATGTGGAGAGGCATAACAAAAATGTAATTTCTTGGGTTTTTTATTGTATGAATGATGGGAAAGATGTTGGTGGGGGTAATCCCCAAATCATGAAATGTTTGTTTTGTTGCATTAGTCTTATGCATGTTCCTGATCCAAGCACAAAAAAAGGAAAGGTTTTATAATATATTATAAAGCTTATAAAATAACAAATTTGAAAAAACATGTGGATGCAAATTATGCTTTAATTGTCAATTTTTTTGAATAGGAGGTTAATGGTCCAATAAAAGGAACTCTTCAAAGACAACTAGCAAATAAAAAGCCCAAAGTGTGAAGAAGTGCAATATCAATGTTTTTTGTTGTTAAAGATACTTTTTTAAAAAATGACGTGTAAAAAATAAATAAATTGTAATACCTTAACCTTTTAATTGTGAAAAATCAATTGCCATTGTAATTTGTGGAAAATGTTTGGATCAAAAGCTTGGTTTTGCATTTGTGTCTTTGAATTGTTTTCCTTTCTAGAAAATAATTGTTTCATGAAATATTGCCTAACTTGGTGGAAAAGATGAAACAAATATAAGTTTGGTTAAAATTGACAAATTTTATATCTACAACAATTTTTGACTTATGGATGTCAAAGGGGGCACATGATGTATTTACTTTTGTTGTGAATTTCTTGGGTTTTGATTAGTAATTTAAACAAGTGATTGTTGGTTTCTTTGAGGCAACAAAAACTACTTGTTAAACCTTGGCCAATAATTTGATAAAATTGCTTGATCAATATGAATTGAGAAGAAAAAATATTACATATGTCAAAGGATGAGGTGTTAAATTTGAATGTGTTAACAATTATTTTAAAATCGATTATGAGATATGAAATTTGAGGTTTGGATGAAAGTTTTCAAGTTACTTGTTTTGGCCTCACATTTTCTAAGGGCTTGCCAATATGTTACAATTGATGAAAAACCTTAGATCTGAACATTTCCATCAAGTCTACCCCATCATATATGCATAAATGTATACTTTGGCTTAAATTTTTTTGTTAAGGTAGACAATAATGGGACAAGCCATGTTTAAATATAAACCTTTGCCCAAGAAAGTTGAATATTCTAGTAAAAAAATGAATTTTAAATCTTTTACAAAGCTTTTAATCTTTTCCTTTTTATTTAATTGTGTTAATTGGTTATAATTTAGTAACATTTTCAATTTAAGGTTTTATTTCTTTCTTATCCATATATTCAACTAACATATATTAACATTGCATGTGTATTTCTTGTTGATGTTTGTTAGCAAAATCATTATGTTCCAAGAGGCTATGTAATTCAAAGATGTTATTATCTTTTGTTACAACAAAAAAAATATTGTTAAAATCAATGAGAGTGTGCCACCTTTTTTTACTTGGCATATTTCTCAAATAATCATGGGTTGTTTCTTTCCTATTGTGAATGCTTATGTTTTGAATTGATTTAATAACAATTGGTTATTGTCTAATATATTGTAGTCTACCATTACCATGTGTTTGAAATGTAAGGAAGAAGCTACAAACTTGTCTATTTAACTCAATTTGATTGATGATGATTATAAGATTGCTTTTGAATTGTCGATTATCAATACCAAGAGGGAGGTTTGTGCTGTTTTGAAAAAAATGTTTTTCTTCTAAAAAGGACATAAAAAAAAATTCACAAAATGTTATGTTTGATTCTAGACCCTAGATGTGAAAAGTCTTCATCTAGTATCTTCTTTTATTTTCCATGAAGAAGGTGTGAACATTGTTGAAGAATATGATAGAGAATTCTTATATCTTATTTTTTGAAAAGCTATTTTGTTATTTACATGCAATGACAAAATCCGAAGTTACTTGTGTAGACTAAGTAACAAATGTAGATTCCAATATGAATATTTTTGAACAAACTTTAAGCACAAGTGTGTCATTGAAAGAATTTGTCATTATAAAGTACTAATTTTAAAACATTACTAAGTAAATCCCAAGGAAATCAAATGTTTTTTCAATGGAAAACACAAAACCGTGTTTTCTATTGTGGTTTTCTAGTTTGTCAAATCCTAGGGATTATAAAATCATAAATTGAGACTAAAAAGATTTTTTTTAAACAAACATATTTACAATCCTAAGAAGATGTTGTTTACAATCAAGAAAATTTGATTTTTTTGAATAAAAATTAACAAATGATCCTAAAATTGATTATAAACCACCTTTCAATTTGGTGAAGATCATTAGAAAACATTTAAATTTTGAGAAGGAGTTTGAAAGTTCTTTTGAACTCGATGAACTTGTGGACATATAAAATGTTGGAAGAAGAATTTAAATGTTTTTCGTTATTGTTTGTTTTTCTTTTTTTGTAAGTTTCAAAATTAAAAAATTAATGTTTAGATTTTTATTTTTTTTCATAATCACTATGTGAATACAACTTTTGAAAACTGATTGGTATGAAATATCCAAAAACCAGCACTTTGAAACTTAAGTGAAATTTATTGCAATTTTTTGAAACCATGCAAAAGTTTGTGGAAAAAAAAGTTTTTTTTAAAGAAAAGAACTAGGGTGGGTCTCATAAAAAATTATAAAACCCAAATTTAATGATTTTTAGAAAAAATATAAAACCACCCAACACTAATCTTATCCATGTTCTATGCCGGTTCTCCCCTTATGAGAAGTTTATTAAATCAACAACAATAATTGAAATACAAGATATGTATATATATTAACCCCTAAAAATCTAAGTCCTTGAGAGTTAATTTACACTACCAAAAGAACTAAAACATAAATCTATGCACATATTAAGAGATAAAGAAAATGCATCATTAGATTTGAAGAATATAGCAAGAAAGAACAAGTTACAAAAGTTTCAGAACATTTGATATATGAGCAAATTCATGCATTTAGAATGCACCAATTTAAAGAGGGCAGAGCTCTTGTTTGAAGCTATGGCAAAACTTTGAACACCACCCAAAAAAAAAAAAAACAAAAACAAAAACAAAAAAAAAGTTTACATTTTAATTATCTCATGCCTAAATTTCAGTTTATGTGAGATAAGAATGAATTTGATTCAACACTTCAATGAATGAATGGTCATGTAAATTTGATGTTTCCAAAAAAGTCCTTTTTATGTTGGGCAACAATTGCCCAAATTAGCAACACCTAACCCATTACTCTGGATGGGTTACCTTACAAGAAGTTTAGTATAATTGGGCCATTTAGGTTGGGGGAAAAAAATTATTTTATTTTTTATTTTTTATTTTTCTATGAAAATGGTCAAAATGTTTTTTGGCAAAAAACAATACAATTGCCTACAATATGCATGCAAGGGTACGTAATATTTTCTACTTTCATATTTTGAATATTGCCAAGTTTGGCTAAATATACTTATGGATGATCAATCATCCCCTTAAGCAACATCACAAAATTATTGAAATGAAAAACTTCATCCTTCACAGATAGAAGTAGTCTCTCCAGGGCAGGGCAGGGCAGGGCATGGTAGGGCAGGGCAGGGCAGGGCCATATTCCAACAAAATTGCCCAGAATAGGTTTTCTGCTGTGCAGCCCCGGTATATTCCAGCACAAACCGACGAATTCTGCCACCAGAGGCCAAGGAACTGGGATTCCAGGTTTTGTTCGCACAAGAATCTGCTTTTCTGCAGAGCTCGGAGAAGCTCGTTGCTTCCATGGCCTTGTGTGATCGATCACCTCGTTCATGATCTGTTTTTTCTGTGCGCAAAAAAAAGTTGGAGTCCTGTTGCACAAGGCGGCAGACTGGAAGACCGGGGGAAATGGTGGTCAGATTCAGTACTAGGACGCCGCTTCTCGGAACAAGAAGACATAACTCTGAGTGTTGTGAGCTTTTTTGATTCCTCGACAACGCACGGGTATGATATAAGAAGAGGCTGCTTCAACTCTTGTGTCGCTGCTGCTCTGTTTAGGTCCGTATTTCATTCTAGAACTCCCTTGGTGAAGAGAAAGCGAGAGAAACATGATCAATTTAATCAGTCCCTGCATCCTAAGATGAGTTCTTAGCGACGTCAGGAATCATCACTTCAGTCTTGCAATATGTAATGACAGATTTTTGGTTGCGTGCTGGATGTTTTTGTAATTTGCGAGGCTCTTTCTGTTGTCGAAAACCTAACCTAATGTGCACGGAAGCCTTGTTGATGTGGCGGTATAATACTAGATTCGGATGAATCGCTTTTGAAAGCGATGACGATTTTTTTTAGGTTGTGTTCTGAATGTGCTTGTGATTTTTGGATTTGCCGTTTGGAATAAAATTTATTATCATGCAGAGAGAATCGGTGTTAGTACAGAAATGCCGGGTTTGGAAGAGACAAATCAGGATGCAATTGAGCAGGCGACAAGGGAAATACTTAGCAGCGGTGAGACTAGCGATGATGACTCTCAGTCACCACCAGTGTCTCCAAATGGGGGTCCTAAACCAGTTATCAGAACGTCTACATCCAGTGGGAAGTTGGATGCAGCCACAGCAGTCTTCCTAGATCCTACAGTCCCTGCTGTCAGGCGCTTGAACAGCTGCCCTGATGTTACTCTCTCATGGAAAACCTCTATGCAGTCAGCGGACTCATCACAGGGAAGAAATACAGAATTCTGGGAGATTCCAACGAGATCAGGCAGTCGTGGGTTGGCTAATGGGTTTGCATCCACGGGTGCTGTTAATGGGGAAGCTCTTGGTGCTCTGGCTTCAGTCTCCATCACCACAGCAGCTGGTGACCAGAGAAGGATTGGGAACAAATGTCTAAATATCCAGTCTGAACTCAGGAAACGGGCAAGTAATGATGGAGTCTCTTTGCAGATGGGTAACAAGGTCCTTAATATACCATCTGACATCAGAAAACAGACAATTGATGCAGATACAGCTTTGCAGCAGACTGGCAACAGGTGCCTTGGTATACAGTCTCAGCTCAGAAAACAGATGACTGATGCAGACACCTTGCAGACTGGCACTGAGTGCCTTCATATACAATCTGGTCTTGGAAAAGAGACAATTGATGGAGACACTAATTTGCAGACTGGCAATGAGTGCCCTAATATACAATCTGACCTCCGAAAACAGACAACTGATGCAGACACTTCACACACTGGCAACAAGTGCCTTAGGACACTATCAGACCTCCGAAAGCGGACAATGAATGGAGTCTCATCTGATGAGTTTGGCATTGGCCGTAATTCGGAATCATGTCCTACGGGGTACAACCGACAGTCAGCTGCTGAGCAGGTTTCTCAAGGGTGTGCAGCTCCTCAGCCTTTGAAGCCATCACATCTGCAAAAATGGAATCGGTGCTATGGTTTTCAGCAGGCAAATTGTTATTGTGCTTCTTTGATCTCTGTAAGTTTCTATCCATTGAAGATGTTGGACTAGTTTTTGGGTAGTTTTGTTCCATTTACGCAGAGATTGTGCAAAGTACAAGTTGCAATTTGTTTTGTGTCTGTTGAGTCTTTTAAGCCCCATGAGTACTTTCCTCAGGTGCATTTCTTCTTCACTAGCTACTAAGGGTTCTGGAGATGATATCTAGTGTCTGCTATGAGCAAGAATTATGTCAATTTAGACCACATCTGATGACAGTTTGCAACCAGTGTATAGATTATCATGTTTCAAACATTGCACAACTATTTGAAGCAGCTTCCACCTGCTTGTGCATGCCAAGCTCACACATGAGTGTCAGCTTTCTATGAGCTTCCCCATCTCATATCATTGGATGCCATGTGTCTGTATGGGTCCCAATAACCATCTGTTGAGACAAAGGCATCTTCTGGTCAATTGGTTCATCAGCCTTGAAAGTAGAATCTCCTCCTTATGTATTTCCAATATGGTGTCATTCACTTTGACTCTGTGTGATGTGTCCATGTGTAGATGATGGCAGTGTGCAGCTTTTTGTTACTTTACACACATGGCATGCAGAGTCAGGTCCTATTCTTACAGGTTAGCTCAAAAGACTTTCCCCCAAAATTATATAGCACATTTCTGTATATTTCCTCCTTTTTTTGTTTGTCTGTTCCTGCTCTAGTTGTTTATTTTGATCATTGGAGGATTTGACCATCCCTTTCTGTTTTTATTGCAAAGAATCAGTGAGACCTGCATCAAACTTGAATGCATATACTTGGTTTGTGATATTTGCCTTTGTTGCTGAGGTACATAACATATTCACATAGTGGTGTATACTAAGAATATTTTGAAGCTGTGCTTTCCAGGAAGAGCTGCAGAGATTGCAAGAGAATGCTGAGCTTTGTCCTGAAGTAGATCTGCAGCTTCAGACAGAAAGAACAGACATTGGAGAAAATAACTTATTTGATTTGGCAATAAAACTCACAGAAAGACACATCCGCAGTTTTGCATTACTTTTGTCACTTCTGCTTCTGGCATCTCCCATCCTGTGCATAAAGTACATAGATGACATATATAGAATTAGCAGAAGTTCTAAGTCTAGTAGTTATGTTCAAAACCAAGATAGTGAAAACATTGATGAGGAAGTGCCCTTCAGCAAACGTCTTGCCTACCGTCTGGATGTTCTCTTCTCCAACCACTCATTTATTAAGCCTCTAGCACTTTTTATGGCAACAGTACTGCTCATTGCAGTTGGTGGGATGGCCCTTTTTGGTGTGGGTGGGGAGAACCTGGCTGATGCATTGTGGCGAGCATGGACATATATAGCAGATTCTGGGAATCATGCTGATAGTACTGGAATTGGTCCAAGATTGGTTTCAGTATTCATCAGTTTTGGGGGCATGCTCATATTTGCTCTCATGCTTGGATTAGTGTCAGATGCTATTTCAGAGAAGGTGGATTCTTTACGGAAAGGGAAGAGTGAAGTTATTGAGCATGACCATACCCTTATCCTTGGCTGGAGTGATAAACTGGTAAGTCCTTGGTCTCAACTGGCATTGTGTTTTAGTTTTTCTACATTTGTTTATGACCTTTCTGACCCCTTCTCTTGTTCCCAATACATTTGTTCTAATTTTTCTTCATCAGAGAAAGTTGATGACAATATGTCAACATGCTGTGGCATATTAACATTGATGTTGTTCATTAGAGAACTCACAGTTGACCGATTTGTGCAATTGTGCAGGGGTCACTCCTGAAGCAGCTGTCCATTGCCAATCAAAGTATTGGTGGAGGTGTGGTTGTTGTATTGTCAGAGCGAGACAAGGAAGAGATGGAGATGGACATTGCTAAATTAGAATTTGATTTCAAGGGGACATCAGTTATCTGCAGGAGTGGCAGCCCTCTTATCTTGGCAGATCTCAAGAAGGTGCCTATCATGGACTGGAAGCAATGAGAACAAGATAGAACCACTACAACTAATGGAAATTCTTAGTCTAATGTTAACAACACCAACATCACACTCCTGCAGATGCTAAGATTTTGTTTCATCCAACAAATTCTAGGTTGATCTCAGTTTGCAAAAAGTGCTCCAGAGCAATTGTGATCACTTAACTTGATTGTCAGTGCTTATCTTTTCTCTTTGTGTTGGGGGAAGTCAGGTGTCAGTATCCAAGGCTCGTTCCATCATTGTACTGGCAGAGGTCGAGAATGCTGATCAGGTAATTAAGGACTGCAGCAGTGCTGATTTGGTGACTGAAGAGTAGGAATATTGAACAGAAGTTTGTAAACCAACCAACTCAGTTTCTGCTACTGAATCTGTTGTAAAGGCACCCTTTATCAACACAATGTGCACTACATATGTGGCAGTTTACTAATATTTCAAAGTACACTTTCTGTGAAGTGCCAGTCCAGTCTTTGTTGTCAGCAGATTCCATGATTCTCTGAGGCTCCCAGCTTTTGCTTGTGTTTGGCATCATTAGTGTAAAACTCTGTAAGGACAGGGTTTTTTTTCCCAAAGTAGTATATTGCAAGCTGATTCAGTTTTGGTTGTGGAGACATTTAGCACTCTTAGACATCAATATATCTGGTCACCAAGGTCCACAATATGCTTTCTGTCCAGGTGGGGACTAAAAGGGGGGAATGAAACCTTCACAGTAGAGACTTGGAGTTCACTCACATCTTAAACTGCATAATTCTTTCTATTTATTTAAAGTTATGATGATCTAGGAATTCCAATCTGTGAAGGCATATTGATGTGTCAGGCAGTCAAGGCCCTCCACAGGCAGCAGATTCTAGACCTTCCACCTTTAATGCACAGAGAAAAATCCTCCAATGCCCTTTTGCAGAAGGTGGTGTAATCTGTTCTTGGCTGTGTTTTGGTGGTAACTTCTGTTTGTGTTTTGCAGAGTGATGCACGTGCACTTAGGGTTGTATTGAGCCTGACTGGAGTGAAAGAGGGCCTCCGAGGCCATGTTGTGGTGGAAATCAGTGACCTTGACAATGAGCCACTAGTCAAACTAGTTGGTGGCGGCATTGTTGAAACAGTGGTGGCTCATGATGTCATCGGTCGCCTGATGATCCAGTGTGCTCGTCAACCGGGCCTTGCACAGGTTTATCCCTTCTCATTGTCTGATTGAGTGGGAGTTTTAAATGTGCTGCAACAAACAACTGAGTTTGAGATGCCACACAACCACAGGGTGATAATCTTGTGCTTTGCTTGGGTTGCAGATATGGGAGGATATCTTGGGATTTGAGAATGCAGAATTTTATTTGAAAAGGTGGCCACAGCTAGATGGAAAATCCTTTGGAGAATTGTTGATCAGCTTTCCAGATGCTATTCCCTGTGGTGTCAAAGTGGCAGCAAAAGATGGAAAGATTGTATTGAACCCAAGAGATGACTACATTATGTGTGAGGGAGATGAACTTCTTGTTGTTGCTGAGGATGATGACTCATATGCCCCAACACAACCTGCAGAGGTGCACTATTCTTGTATCTGTGAGGATCTAAAATTGAAAGGAACTTGATACATTTGATTAGCTGTTTCCTCATCATTTCTCCACAAAATTTGGTTCTCCCTGTTCTTTATAGTTCTTGGCACCTTCATGTCATTACCACTTAAGACAGCCTGAGTACATGCTCCAGCCAATACAAGTACTTGGGGGTTCATTGCTGCAGTCAGATTACTGCATTGTAGAAGATCAAAGTGACAATTTTGTTCTGAGAGCTTAATTTCACCACACTGGGAACAGTGCCAATTGTGACTGTCTAAAGTTGCAAGTCTTGCCTCCATAACAGGTTCAGAGAGGAGTTTTACCTGAGTATAGACATTACCCAAAGATACCTGAGAAAATACTATTCTGTGGGTGGCGGAGGGATATTGATGACATGATCGTGGTACGTATTTTCCAATCATGTCCAGTTGACCTTGAGTATATGGGATATGTCAGCTTAAAGGAATATGAGTGGTGAAAATATTGTATGTTTTTAGTTTCTACTTAGGTTGAAAGGGCAGATCATTATCAGTTGGAGACATATATCTTACCTAACCCTAAATCCTTTGTGTTAATGCTCTATCACTTAAAACATAATTGTATCTGAGGATGAAATTGACTATGTACAGTCCTTAAGAGTGTCATGATGTGTTTTGTGCAGGTATTGGATGCTTTTTTGGCCCCAGGTTCTGAGTTGTGGATGTTTAGTGAGATACCTATCACAGAGAGGGAGAAGAAGCTACTTGATGGTGATCTGCAATTTTATAAACTAAAGCACCTGACACTGGTTCACAAAGAAGGCAATGCTGTTATTCGACGCCACCTTGAAATGCTCCCTTTGGAAACCTTTGATTCGGTGTGAATTTGCTTCCATGTCATGAGTAGACTTAATAGCCATCTATTGAAGTTTGCAGGTCTTCTGTCTGATCAGTGAAGCCAATAGCATAGTGGGTAGGACTCATTACCACTTTTGTGATTGGTTTCAGGTTCAATTCATCACTAGGTCACTGTTGAGCAATGTTGACAAGTTGTCAGTTGCCTACTGTGGACTATTGTTATCCTAAACCAAGTAATATGTGGTCTTCCCAGATTTTGATTCTAGCGGATGAGGCATTGGAGGATTCAGTGGTGAAAGCTGATTCTCGCTCTCTTGCCACTCTTCTGTTAATTCGTGATATTCAGGTAAGATATTTTCAATCTATTAGCTGTGAGACACAATGGTTTCTTATGTGAGAGGCAGGGTGGTCTTTTGTTTGGGAATCACAATTAAGTCTTTGTTCATCAATCGATGAACTGTATATCTGTTACCTTTGAACTATTCTGTGTATGTTCTCTTTTAATATTGGACATTAACAGTATCCTGTGGTTGGTTGGGTTTCTCTAGTCAAAGCGTATGCCAGATAGGGAAGAAAGGGCAATTCAAGTACGGCAAACGGGATCAACTCAAAGCACTTGGATTCGAGAAATGCAGCAAGCTTCCTACCAGTCAATCATCATTAGTGAGATTTTAGACTCCCGAACTAAGAACTTGGTTTCTGTCTCCAAGATTGGTGATTATGTTCTATCAAATGAGCTGGTAAGCATGGCACTTGCCATGGTGGCAGAGGACAAGCAAATCAATCGGGTCCTAGAGGAGCTATTTGCTGAAGAGGTGAAAACTCTGTCCCAACTGTTGCGCCTTCTGACTTGAGTGCAGGTTGTTACATTATGTGGTCAATACCTTGCATGTTGCTGTTAAAGGTCCTTGAACCATAGTATTCTTCAGGGTAACTTGAATTGTACATATTGAGAAATTATCATTACTTATAAAGAAATCATTTGAGTGTGGGTTGGCATTCTTTACAAATTTTCTTCATAAAGGGTTGGAAGACATGTTTGCAGTAGATGGCAAAAGAATGACCAGATAAGTATGCTTTTGTCATGATAAGCTTTAAATGAGGAACCCTGTTATCCCTGTAAACAGTGATGAGCCCATCCTTACAGATGTGCTACTACTGACTATTTGGAAGGTAAAGTATTTTTTTGTGTTTTCAGTGCCCCATGTTAACAGGTCAATAACAGACTATGCTATTTTTGGTGGGATGAGGGTGCAGGGCAATGAAATGTACATTCGGCCAGCAGAGTTATACCTGTTTGATCAAGAGGAACTTTCTTTCTATGAAGTAATGGTTCGAGCACGTCAAAGGAATGAGGTTGTTATTGGCTATCGCTTAGCAACCATGGACCATGCCATAATAAACCCACCCAACAAGAATGTTCGAATAGCATGGACCATATTTGATATCTTCATTGTCCTTTCAGAGGAAGAATAGATTTTCAAAAACAAGGTGATTGTCTTACAAACTTGGCTAGTTTTCACACAACAGTTTGTTCGAGTAGAGGATATTCTTGAGGATTTGTATGTAGATCGGAGTGCATCCATAATGAGAAATGCAGATCAACTCAGTGGAGAAGGTTCATCTTCATGTCATAAGGCTGCTCTCACTGTGCAACAGAATGGTGAAAGAGAAGGGTGAGCAATGAATCTTCAAAGTGTTGCATTCCTTGATTCCAGGGGCATTTGTTCCCTCAAGAAGGTGCAAAAGTCTTTTTTGAAACGGGCCCTGGATCTGAGGAAAAGGAACAATTATCACTGGTGCTCTAATTACAATCTCTACAAGATTTTTTCAAAGTCCATAAGAAATAAATGAATGGAGCCTAGCTAGTTTAGAACATCTTTCAGTTGCCTTTTGCAATGTCCTTAACTAAGTGAATCCCTGAAGGGCAATGTGTTGTGTCAGCACGACGTGGCAGCATGGCATCCACAACAATGTAGGATCAATGCATTTCAGTCATATATCTTTCTAGATGTCTCAAACTAGCATGCCGAACTTGCATGCTGGGCTCGCTCTTCTAGGTGAAGAATGTTCTTGAGGAATGCTATATAAGACCTAATGAATCCTATAAGGAGCTCTGGGGTTTTGTTCAAAGAGAAGAAAGGTAGCCTAATGAAGTTGTGCATGGAGTGTAAGTGACTATACATATTCCCAAGTAAAACTTACAGTTCTATGAGTCACATTTTTCTTGTGGTTTATAGAAGCAACTTTACGAGATGTTGTGTTCCTTTCAAAATATATGGAGTTGTGAGAGTTACACTGTGATCTTTATCCAATAGTCTCTCCCCATAACACCGTACATTATATTATATTTCCCTCAAGGTTGTGTAACTTTTGTCGTATGGAAATTCTCGGCAAAAGGGCTACAAGCTTTCTCACATTAATCTGGTACATACTAATAGTTGGCCTTGAAACAGGGTTGAAGTTGTTGTAAGTGTTTGAGTTTGAAGCCAAATTTACCCAAAATTGGCGATCAAATCAAAAGTGAGGATGAAAACAGAACACAAAAATAAAGGGACTAAACTGGTTTTCTCACCTAAATTGGTCCTCATAGAAGTTTCAACTCCAAAATTTGATTTGCCTTGCATGTGTGTTCACTATTGCCTATGTACTCTTCACTAAATTAAATATTGTGACAATTAAATCCTTCAAATCTTGTGAAGTGATGCTGAGTTTCTTTAAATAGTAGCCAATTTTGCTCAATTCTAAGTTACCCTCCAATTGGGGATAAAAAACAGATTTGATGGCCAAACTAGGGCCCAAAGACAAGATAATTTTATGTATAATTTTTTGGACAATCGGAGTTTAGAACCTTCAGATAGGTAGCGGGCCTGGTGCCTTTGAGTCCCAAGTGGTCAAATCACAAATTGCAGCAACCATCAAAGCAGCAATTTGTTTTCAAAGAGTAGTTCTGAAAGCTGCTGTACTTCTTTGAAGATGCACCTTCAAGTCCAAGCCCAAGCACTTGCAGAGGTGTGAACTATGGTAGAGTTTGAGTAGCAATATATTCATGCACAAATTCTAACCAGCTGAACAAACTCATTTTAGGGGGATAAGGTGACCTAAGTTTTTTGCAGAATTGAAGTATTTATTGAAGGTCCCACCAGTGTGAGTCCTTCCCAACCCCCCCTCAGTGATTATTTCCCTACTAATCAACGGCACTAGGGAAGAATTGGAAGACATATTATGTGGAGTTCTTCAAACAAATCATCTCTCTCTGCATGGATGCATAATGGGTTGACAGTGTTGAGATCAGTTTTTTTTTCCCTAGCGATTTTTTGTAATTTTTTTGAAGTGAAAATTCTGATTTTGAGTTATGTAAAGTGTTACGAAAGAAATGGACCAAATTTGTCATGTTTCAACAATATGTTTGAGCAGGTAGCCAAACATATAGAAGGATGCTTACACATTTTGATTTTCATATCTGGTTCAAATCCCAAATTGGCCAAACCTCACAAGGCTAAATGTCCAAACTCCATTGCATGAAAGTACTATGTACAGTCATTTTATTCCTGTCGGTGGATAATCAAGATGTTCATAGGACATCTTTTTCATTCGCCTTTCTGAAGATGCAGTACTTGGAAGCTCTTTGATGTAAAACTTTCTCTCTTGCACCTTCTGAACCCTCGTGCTTTCCATTAACATGCACTTTTCATTGACTTCATGCACTATTCCTTTGTTCTTTCACAACAGACTAACTGTTCTTTGCTGGAAAACTTTTCTCACTTGCACCTTCAGGTTCTTTCCATTGAAATGCAACTTTCATCGACTCCATGAACTATTCCTTTGTTCTTTCATGAAACACAATGGTTTGTAGGTTAGTCATGTTTGAAACTGTAATCCACAGAAAGAATTTTTTGAACCAGAATATGTGACAGGTCACAGTTCTCACTGGAAGGGGAGACCTACCACTTTCAACTCCAACCACTCCAGATATGCAATTCATATTTGCAAGACTTACATTAGATAACCTAGCTGCACCTTGAACTTGGGAATTTCATGCTAATGGAATGCAAATGAACCTTCCAATTTTTAAGGTGCAATTACTCAATGACTTAGCTGAACCACCAGTAGTTGCACCTTCAACTTTGGAAGGTCCAGGGGCATTCTATCAGCATGAAATTCCCAAGTTGGAGGTGCAGCAGAGGTTACGTTTTGTAAAACTTGCAAATTTGAATGGTGTATATAGAGCATCTGCAGTTAAATGCAGCAGGTCTGCCTCTAACTGACACCTGTTGTGTGCCTCAAATCCCCATGTGCTCTGAGTTCCCATCACCTAAACTGCAGAGGTTCTCGAGCTTGTGATTGGCCCTTCTCTAGTTGCTCATGATGCATAAACCTCTCCCTCTTCTTTTTGCTTGCATACTTCATCTGGACAGACACAGGTTATGAGTTTTGATCAATTGAGAGGAAGGTTACATGTTTTTTTCATCCATCTACAAGCTGGTTATGACACTAGTCTGTAGATGACAGTGCTCAAGCATCACAAACCTGCAAACCATTTTGCATGATAAAATAACAATGCACAAAATCAATGGAAAGTGAAAAGACAAAGGCCTTCCAAGCATAATTGCTGCCCCCCAAAATTGCCTAACAGCAACAGGAGTTTGTTGCAAGAGTAATTAATACCCATATCAGTTGATGACCAAGTTAGTATTCAGACTCCCAAAGCTTTTATGACAGTAATTGCCAAGCACAGCTAATAACTACAAATCCAACCCAGTGTCGATTTTTTAATTAGAGTTTGTGAGTTAAATTCGGCTGAGATACCCAATGTTTTCAGTATAGTTCTTTTGGCCATAGAGCTTCACATCATCAGTCTTTGCAGGGTACCAAGTCAGTGATGAAACAACAAATTGTGTAAATAGTCCATAAACTAGTCACCTATCCTTCCCAGTAAAGGTGATCAATGACAAATGCCATGTGAACCCAACTTGGAATCCAAGAATTCTGAAACTCCACAATCCTCCTGCCATTCTTCCTTTGTAGCCTGTGCCCCAGGGCACATCTTGACTACAGATCAACTCATTTGCAAAATGCCCACCTATCTCACCTGTTCACTACAGTGGAGCTCCTTCCTACAAAATTTGGATCTCTCAGTCTTTGGTTTGCTGGCTTTACATTTCATCTGATATGTGACTATGTGACATATAATAATCCACATGAGTTCCTTATGACATATTAAGGAAATGGACATCCAGCATAACCTGCACATCACCACCACAAGCTGTGAAGTTTGCTCAAAGACAAACTAAGGGATTCTCCTTAGATTCTCATAATGTGCTTGGAGAAATTTCCTAAGTGCATTTGGAGGCCACCTTCCACACATGAAATTGTAGAATTGTTGTAGTGTATGTGTAAGGTGCCTTGCCCTGAATAAAATTTCTGCCTGGACAAAAGCTGGCATGTAAGGTGCTCCTCTCCTTCTCAAACAAAGTCACAGCTGTTTAAAATTCTACCAGGTCTTAATTTATGCTGGGTAAGGACCTCAGATGGGCAGTTCTACAAATGTGGGTCCTGCACTCTGCTCCCACTGGGCCCTTATTCCCAGAATGGCCCCATTCTTGGTCCTTACCCAACACATGATAGCCTTCACCCAGTAATTTGCAAATGGGTGAAGCCCATGTTGGAACAACTTATGCAGAATTTGAAGCAACATATGTTTAAGGTTCATGATAACCTTCACCTCATGATTTAACACAGATGGGTAAAGCCCCTTTGAAGCAACTTATATTTAGGTTCATGATAACCTTTGTTTCATGATTTACCAAATGGGTACCTAAAAAAGCCCACCTTGAAGCAACTGGCCAGGGTGAACAAGCACCCACACCAGCAACTCTACCTTCTTGAGTGAGGAGTCTTAGTGGCCAAATTAAACCCAAGAATTGTTAGATATGACATTTGCCTGGTGATCAACAATAGGGGGTGTGAAGAAAATCCCAGTTTGAAGAAACAGATTCTTACTTGGATCGGTGATGGTGATAAGGCCCGTGTTAGCGAAGTAGCAGTTCCAGTAGTTACGCCCATTCAGCTGGTAGTAGGAGTTGAAGGCGTAGGAGGCGTGAGACGTGAGAGTGTCGGGTTCATAGCACGGGTTCCCCACTTGGATCGGAATGCAATCCGCACCACCTTCCCCGCAGGCGTAATTCAGCGCGTTCATCACGTCCGGCAACGAAGCTCCCGGTTTCGCCACACACCAAGTCTTCCCGACGGGCTGGGTCTGGTAAGGAGCCGCAGGAGAAGGAGGAGGAGGAGGAGATGACCCATAAGCGCCGGGAGAATTCGGGGCCGCTGATGATGGTGTCGGAGAGACGGCAGCAGGTGGTGGTGGGTACAATACAACCGGTGGTGGAGGGTAGAAGTACTCGGGAGTTGCAGGCGGAGCTGTGACAGGAGGAGGAGGTGATGGAAAGACTGTAGCTGCTGGCGGTGGGTAGATCGGCACCGAGGGAGCCGGAGGTGGGTAGAAATACACGGGAGATGGTGGAAAAGAGCTCACTATCGGGGGAGGTGGAGAGGTCGTCGAGGTTGAAGACGCTGGAGAAGGACCAGTAGCAGCTTGTGTAGTTTGAACGAGACCCAGATTATATACAACAGTCTCATTAGGATTGAAGAGACCAAAGTTACGTTCCGAGATCGGTCCCGGTTTCAGATCCTCGTTGAAGAGAGCGAATAGGAAGGCGTCAGTGGATGCCCCAGCTCTCAAGGGAGTGCCCGCATGGGACGTGATGTGTTTGATAAGATTGCCGTTGTAAAGCTGCGCATTCGTCATCCCGCAACCGATTTCATTAGGATCGCCAAAAGACGGCCAGCCAGTCTCAGAGATGACGATGGGTACGTTGTTGTAGCCCAAGCGCTCCATGGCTGAGAAGACGGCATCCAGTTGTGCATCCAGCAGGTTGGTGTAATGGAGTCCGGTGTTGATATCGGTTATCCCAGCATTGGGTTGCTGGAAGATGGCATAGTTGAGAGGAATGCTGCTAGGATTTGCACTGTAGGCGAAGTAAGGATAAGCGTTCACCATGAAGGGAGAGTTTGTCTGAGAGAGGAAGGCGAGCACCGCTTGCATCGTCATGCTCACGTTGTTGTTGAATGTACCCAGCGATGGAGGGTAGGAGTTCCCAATGAGGTTGAGATTGTGAGGGGTAGAGACTTTCAATTCTCCGTCCAGCTGCAGATTGACGAGAGCTTTGTGGAGGTTGATCATTGCGGGGACAAGAAAAGCTTCGAGCTCCGGAGAGACTGTCAGTACTTCGTTGCCGACAACGATGTGACTGAACTTCGTTGCAGGCATGTAAGCCGCGACGTTGGTCTGAACCCACGATCGCGCGCTCGTCAAACTCCCTGCTAGAAGTGAGATCTCGTTGTTGGTAACTCCCACCGCCACTGTTATGCCCGTGTTGGCGAAGGCCTGCAATGTGGCCTGGTCTGCGTTGTACAGCTTCACATTCCTCAGCGGCGTTGTCAACAGCAATTGCGCCACTTGCACCGCCGCTGGTAGATTGTTGGCCAGCATTCCGTAGTTCACTCCGACAGTACCTGCTGCGACTGCAATAAGAATTCATGCACACCGCCACAATTGTTGCGCCTCGTATACTTCAGAAACAAACCAAAAATAAATAAAAATCCTAGATCGACAGCAACAAGAACTATATACAATATACTCTCAAAGGTTCTCAGTATTCTCAATTCTCCAGCTCGCTACTCCTAGCAGCTTCTTCAACTGCATCTGCAGCTACTAGGCCCATCATCAAATTCAAGACTTGAGAGCTCATCTTAGCTAGATGTCAACAAAGATCAGACTACAAACAGGATCATGGGTTCTTGAGAGACTCAGAAATCAGTCATTACCTGTGACAGAAACTGCGGAAACGAAGCATAGGAAGAGAATCCCGAGCTGGGTTGGGCGCAGAATATTATGAGGCATTGCAGCAGCAAGCAATCTAGCTAGCTACGTCAGAGATTAGGGCCTTCTTGATCTGCCTGACTCAGAGCTAGCTTCCCGCGGAGTACTTCCCCTCCCCCCTCTTCCCCTCCTACTGCTGCTCCCAATCCCACAAAACGTAAGCCAAAAATGACATGAGCAGCTTTTACCTCCAGATCAACTTCTTCACTCAAAACCTTCCCAGGCGCTTCAATTAGAACATAAAATGTGCTCCAATTAGCTACAGCTGCAGCTGCACAGCCACTCTACTCAGCTGGAAGAAACAAGCTGTATATCTAATAACTAAAGCTTCAATGCTGATCAATCTCAATATAATATAACTCAACTCTCCCTCACAAGCTTTTGAGTACAAGCTTTTTGCCTTCTTGCAACTCAAAAGAGAGCATACATACAAATCTGCAAAACACGCAAACACACACACACATGCAAAACATGTACTTACGTGGGCAAAATGAAGACCAAAACAGAAGAGTTACTTACTGAGCTGCAATAATAATAATAATAATAATAAAAGCTGGTGCCTGGCAGTGTTGTGTGTGTGCGTGTGTGTTTTGTTTTCTAAAAATTTTGTGAGGCAAATTTTCGCAAGCTGGCCAGAAAAATAAATGGAAAGGTGCTAAAAGTACAAAGCAGTGATTTTTTTTTTGTGCCCAATTTTCGCCATTTTGCAATAATTATTTTTATAAATGAAGAATATTCTGTGACATATTCCCTGTTTTTAAAAAAAAAATCGCCAAAAAATGGAATTTTTTAATTTTAAAAATCGCCAAAAAACCACCACAATTGCTTGCAATATGAAAGGTTGCTTAAGATTTCATACTTTTATTGGTTGAATATCGCCAAATTTGGCTAATATATACTTATGGACTATCACCACTTGAGCAACATCACAAAATTGGAAAACAAAACACTGATATACAAAGGGTTTTTTTAATGAAAAAAATGGGTTCAAGTCGCCACATTATGGGGAGGGGGAGGGGATTCTAAATTTGCCATATTTAGAGAATAGATTCCAACTAGTGGCCAAATTATAGGAGGCCTTGTACTCCCCCCTCGCCGCCTTCCCTTCTGACCTCTAGTCAAATTTGGCTAAGTCCTCTCATGTATGATCGCCAACCCCACCTACATCACAAATTTGAAAGCAAAAACACTGGTGCCTGGAAATGATAAAGGTCCTGCATATTAATAAAAAACCGATAAATTAAAAATGGCAGCCAACACGAGGATATATTAAATAATGATGCTTCTTTCAGATTTTTGGCAAGGCAGGCACATACTTTTTTATTAAAAAAATTGGCGATTCTGAAAAGAATATTTTTGGCAATCCATTAGTACCTACTCAGGCTAGCGACCACGGTAGCAAAAGGAGGCCAAGGGGAGTGCATTTGTGGTTGTTGAACTTGAATTTCCTTTGCTTATTGCACACCGTTTCAGACTGCATTTGTGGTTGTCATTGTGTACCTTAGCAACATGGTGTGGGAGAGTATGTCGATGTTTGTTATATGAGAGTCTGTTGCTTCAAAACCGATTGCAAACAACATCATGACCATTAGTTTTTTGGTAATTTTGTTTTGCTCTTTTGTGAAAAAAAATCTTGAGGAAAACTTGGGAAAATGTATTTTTTGCAATGTTAGAATTTCTCACTAGGAGTCGAGTGTGCAAGGAATGAAGAGAAGATTTTTAAGTTTGATCACTAGAGGAATTGCAAGTATTGTGGTGAGGTCTCAAGGAGTGTACCTTGCAAGGAATGAAGAGACTTGTACATGAATTGCAAAGGATGTCTTCAGGTCTGAAGGAGCCTACTATGAAGAGAACCCTTTTAAGTTTTGTCACTTGAGGAATTGAAAGGATTGTCTTCAGGTCTCAAGGCCTGATTCTTTATTAAAAAAAAGTGTAAGACAAAAAGGGGAATGAAAATTTAACAGTCAACAAAAATTAGCTGAACATAACCCTTCTAATCATGGTTTAATCAACATATACAATAATTATCCAGGAACTCTAAAAGCTTCCCACGGTTAGCCCAAAAGGACAAAGTTACACAAAGTGGAGAGGATGAGTAAGAAAGCACCTCATGATTCCTGGGCCTTGTTACAATTTGAAGGGAGGTAAACAAACTGTTAATGTATTATGTGACATGAGTACCTGCCCATTAATGCTGGGTAAGGCCCGCATCAAGCTGATTAAGGCAAGATGGACATGGCAACCAACATAAGAGGCAATTGCAAGCCTGTTCCATCAGGTCACGACCTGAAGAGGAAGACGATTCCAACAGGCCACAAAACAAATGTGGGGATTATTTTTTTTAATTGTCATTGTCAACCTCTATGCAAATCAACTACGATTGGCAATTTGAGAAGATTGTGTGGAATGTAGTCTAGCAATTCATCAATGAATATTGCATAATTCATCCAGTGCAAGGCTAATTAAGAGTGGTATACACAACAATGTTGCAGGGCACTAACATTACTCTCTTTTGAAATATGGATGAAAGGGTGGCAAAAACATTGACCAAAGCCATTTTAAGGATCCTTCTTGGTGTGGTTGACTGACTATGAGGTGAAGCCTGATGTTTGGATGAAAGTTGTCCATTTTGCAAAAACAATAGATATCATGATGCAATTCCAACAAAATTTCAGCACCAATCAGCCCAAATTGTGGTGAGCAACTTAGCCCAATTCGCTCTAATGCATATATATAATCTTTTCCATGCAGCGCAACAGCCTCAGGCCAGGAAGTTTCGGAACTGGCCCTTGAACCAAATGTGTGACACGTTCTGGGTTCTTACCCTACACATTTGGTCACTCATTTTGATGAATGTTCAATAGGTGTTTATACTGTGAACTCACTCTGAGTTCACTAACTCGGAGTTCATAATTTTGTAAGGGACTTCATGCAACATTTCTTATTTTAATTGTTGCCGGTTTGAATATGCTATGAGGGTGGCAGAGAGATTACAAGGTTGAAAGTAGTTTGAATAGCGCTCCTGACTAGACTAGTCTGCAGCAGAATCAGGCTTCCAGATTTTGTCTCTTCATCCATGTAGGTACCTAATTATTATTTTACTGTATAATGTCGTGTTATTGGGTGCCGCCGCTTCCTCTTCCTCCACTCGTGTATTAAGCTTAATTAATCATGGGATTTTGCCCCTTCGCTTGTACTACTAACCTAACAAGCTGTCGTCAGATGAGCAGTTGTGTAGTGAACGTCCCATTTGCCATACACAAGGCGGCTCTCATCATCTCTCTTTCAATATTGTTGTTGGCGGCTTTGGATTCTGCTCTCTGTCAGGTACTCAGAGTTTTTGCTTGGGATGCTGTTTGTATCCCTTTGACGACTCCATTGCTGATCAGCTATCCAATCTTTCAACAACTTGGTTTTTGTTCCTGAACTAGATCATCACTCTCTGAACACTAGTAGGAATGCACTTCAGACATTCCTTTTTGAACAGGCTTTTTCTCACCTGCAAATGAAAGTGGTACCTCACTACCTTTGGCGGCAGCCTTCCACATTAGTTGAAAATTTCCCAAATTTTTTTTGAAATAAAATCAATTTTGTGAAGGGAAACATTAAATCTTCCAGAATGTTTTACTTGTTGAAATGAAATTTTCAAATCTAATTAATTATTCAACACACATGTGTCGAAGCTACCAAGGTATTTAGAATACACAAATTTATTTGCTCCATTCGAACATTTCATCCAAGATTATCTATTGCTTCTTATACACACTATCATAAAACCATGTGTTTATGCCGGTTTTTATGATTGATTTTAATCATTTTTTAGTCATATCAAACATTGTGCAAAAATGATTTGAGTCAAAACAAAGAAGTTGTTTTTTACATAAATTTGACTAAGTTTGTTTTGACTAAAATGACTAAAGATGATCAAGATGTCTTGAAAATATTAGTTGATGTGGTAGTTGTTTAAAATGACTGAAATGACTAAAAATATTAGTTGATGTGGTAGTTGTTTAAAATGACTGAAATGACTAAAAACATTAGTTGATGTTGTAGTTGTTTAAAATGACTGAAATGACTGAAAATATTAGTTGACGTGGAAATATTGAATTATTAATTTATATTTATATTATTATTTATTCAATTTGTATTTTATTTTGGATTAAACTAAAAAACAAGTTTAAAACACTATCACACTAAACTTGTGATTTCAACAATAATTAATTAATTTCTTTTCTTTTCTTTTTTGAGCAAATTGCAAATTCTAGTTTGACAAACCCATGACATGTCATGATGATGATGATGATGTTATGATCACAACATGTTCGAAGTGGGGTTTGAACCCTCTCCTTCTTTGCCACAACTCACTTTTAACATCCAACCAACACCTCACATGGTGGCATAAATTACTATCACAAAATATGTAAATGCACATTTTTTTGAATATCATGCATTATAACCATATTATATAACTGAATAATTTCACGGCAAATTTTGTTATATTCTGCACATATTTCATATCCTAATTCGATTTAATTCATTTTTAGTTTAGTAATTACAAGGAATTTTTAAATGCCTTTTAATTTCAAATAAATATTTTTTTAATTTCAATTTTTCTGAAATTTTAATTCTTACATTATTTATTATTTTTAGGAGGATAAATAAATAAAGTGAAATAGTTTTTAAATTTAAAGAAATTTTCTAATGAAATGAATTTCATCTCTGAATTTGTGCAAATAAAATTCACATGTCTTAAATTTTATAGATCTTTTTTTTTAAATAAATTTCAGATTTAAATAGATTAAATTAATTCAAGTTTTTCATTTTCATTAGTAATTATGTAATTTTTTTAAATAAACTAAAATAAGACATTTTATTTTGATCTTCCATTTTTCACATGTCATTTTGTTATATTTCAATTGATCTATCCCTTATTTTTATTTTTATGTGAATCATTATAAACATCCAATGAGAACTTGACACCCATAATCTACTTTCATTTGTTTTAAGTAATTTAGTTTTAAAATGAACCAAATATTATTTTAAAATTGTCACATCATCGGAAGGAGTTTTACAATTGTAATTAATCATATTTAAATGACTGATTTTAGTCACATTAATCACAATGCACATTAGTCAAGTTGGACAATTCTGCATGGGTGACAAATATAGCACATGTATTACATAATGTTTGTTTTGATTAAATAGCTATTTTCTTAGTCAAAATAAACATACATAGTTTTGATTTTAGTCAAATCAAACATAATTAGTAATTTCAAACAAATGAAATCATTTTAATTGTGATGTTATTAGTGTAAAAGCCATGTTTTTGTAGTTTTGATATCCTCACATTTTGTTGAGCAAAGTTAAGGTCTCTTTCCATTAAATTATCATCATGGTTACAAACATCATGACATGATCACAACAATTTAATTGAAAGCCATTAACGTAAAGCCTTGTTTCTTGTCACATGGACATGCACTTTCCATTGGATAATTGTAATTGTGCTAAAAATATGTAATTAAACAACCTTAAGGATGGTTTAATGATATGACCCATGTTTGGGACTCTAGTGTTAATGTGTATAAATTTTTAAACTAGTTAGTTCCACATGTCTCCTAATAACTAATAGTTATTAATGGTAGATTTATTGTCTCTTACCCAAGGGGTGAAACTAGAGGGATTAAATAACTCAGGTTAATGACTAATTGGGGGGTAGGGTAATCCACCCAATCATCTAGATAAAGGCCTTATTTTCTAGGGGTCAATGTGGGCCTTGTGTTTAGGTAGGTTGAATATAAAAAATTAGGTGATCAAATATATAATATATGCATATAGGAAATGACTAATAAATTCTTGATAGGTAGGTAATAAAGTTAAACGCCATGGTTAGCTAGGGAATTAAAACCCAATGGAAGAATTGCTTCTAACCCATCCACTATCCCTCCCTCATGGTGCATTAGTGGCTATTGGTTCATTTTGGCCTCATCTACCTTGTGTGGGTGTAGTTGGACCCAATTTGACCATATACCTAAACCTGTGAAATGTTAGGTGGCATGAGCAAGTGTTTTCCATTGCCTAGAAGCTAGAACTTAATTAGAAAAAAAATTAAGTTTAAAAGGTGAAAATTTAGTAAGATGCCCCACTAATCAAAAAGTAACTAGTGGTTAATTTACATGTTTTAAATGATAAATCAAGTTAATATTGAAATTTTTTGATGTGTTTACCCAAATAAATAAATTTAAATGTGGATAAATTTGAAATGAATTTATGAATATATAATACCCAAAAGCACTTATACAACACATAAACCTATTTTTTCATTTTTTTCATTTAAAAAATAACATCAAATGTTTTGAAAATGACATTATCATTATTAATGATAATTAATGCCTTTGCATAATAAAATAGTCTAATAATTGTTTTAGTCATAAAATTTGTATATGTCAACTTGTAAATTGTGATATTAATGGTGTTTTCCTTGAATATTTAATCCCATTTTCCCCCAACATTTTGACTAGTTAACTCGTTGTTTTTAAAAATAGGTCAAACGAGTTGACAATGGTGTTGGTAATGGCATTTCTAATATATTTGCACCCATAATTAATGTTGGGACCATTGGGACCCCTTTCATAAAGCTATGGGATTAACTATCTTGCCATTAAAAAAACTTAAGGAACATATGTTTCATCCAAATTGTGATAGTTTTGTCATCTTTTCAAGACTTCACAAGTAGATTTTCAATTATGTATTTTTCTCAATGCAAGGTTGAAAATCTAAGAAATAGTCATCAGTTTTCATATATATATATAATTTTTTTGGAACAAATTTTATAATTATAATGGTTGATGGAAAAGTGTTGTTAATTATGACTTTGTTCAAGTATAACAAATTGAACTTTCACAAAATGACAAAAATTTCAAAACTGTATTTCAACATTTGTTTTGTTATCACAAACATATAGAAAGTTATCAACATGTGGAAACAATGAAGATTTATATACTTGTAATGAAAAGGATGAAATTGATCTACTAGGTGTCAATTGTGATTGCTCCATTCATGTTGACTAATGTCACCTTTGGAATCTCAAATGAAAACATGCTAAAATAGACAATTCACACCCTTTATTAATTTTTTAAAAGTAAACAAGAAGTATATTTAGTTTTAAGTAATTCCATTATCACAAAAAAATGATGTTAAACAAAATTTTGTTACATGGGCCTCCAACATGAACTCACAATTATGGAATTTGTTTTTCCCAATTAGACTTCAAAAGTAAATTAAAGTCATACATTTCAATGAATATTGCATTTTTGAACTTCAAACATATTTGATACCTTAAATCTTCTCAAACCATCTCAATGAAATTGTAAAAATTACATGCACCTCATACAAATGTAGGTATCCATTCTTTTTCCACTACTAAAATGTTTCATGGACATGCTTGTGTTCTACTTTCTAAAAATGGGGACCAATTGAAATACAATACATTGCCTTTAAAATGCCACATTAAACCATAATGTTTTACTTTCAAATTTAAAAATAAATACTATAACAATTTAGATTGAAGTTACCCCCATATACCTATATTCAATCAATTGACTTTTGTGCATATTAATCAAAGACCTTAATCTCTAAATTAAGTATGCTACTTTTTCTATTTATTTTAGCATGATTTCACCTTGTCATTTCAGTGCAAAGTTGAACATGGAGGAAAATATATTTTAAAAGGGTCAATAGTGATGACACCTACCAAAATGAAAACCCCATTTTTGGAAAGAACAATCTTCATAGATGGAAGGGAGGATTAAAATGAAGAAGGGATGCAAATGTAGATTTTCACAAACTACATGAAAATTATTTTCATGAATGATTGATGCAATTTTTGTGTCCATGGTGTCATGTGTTTTGGTACTTGTGTAATCATGGATATAATGTAAAGGTGGTGTACATGTTGAGTTGATGGGTTGATTTCAAATACATCATCAATGGTCAATTACCAATCAATGTGGAAGTACTCCCTTAATGTGAAGGGCAACAAAATATATTTTGGATAACAAATCAAACACAAGGAAAAGTTGTGTTCTTAACTAAATTGTACTCTAGTCTCAAAAACAAAAGGATGCAAGTTCTAGGGACATTAAATAACTTAGAAAGAATGTTGGACAAAACATTTCAAGAATGTGTCATCCAACCAATCTTATATTTTATCAATGAATTGTTCAAAAGGGGTAATGGTCATGCATGAAGAGGGGTGGGAAATGTCAAAAGTTATTTCAAATGTTGTCAAAAGAAAGGTTGGTGAGATCAACCTAGGCTAGTTTTCAAGGAAAAGACATTGTTTAAATAAAAACCTAGAACCAAGGGATGAAACTACAAACATCGAACCCCCTAGATTGGTTACTAAAACAATGGTATATAAGTACTGAAACCTTGTATGTTTACATTATAAATTCAAGAAGTTTTCAAAAGTTCATTTCAATGTGCCATAGATTTAAATTGTGAGACAAATTAAAAGCACTTTGACTATGTGAAACCAAACCTTTTTACATTTTTTTCTTTGCCATGGCTACTTTCTTCTCATGTAAGAATCCATTCCACTAGTGATTCCTTTTAATCATTTTTTTTTAATGGCTAAAATGTTCTTTTGTCTAGGTTTTGAGGTTTTTGGGGACTTAACCAAATTATCTATGATTTTGTAACAAGAGACCATGTATTAACTTTTTCCCACAAATTTTCCCTTTCCGTGTTCATTTTCCTTCATCTTTTATAACATGTGAAATTTCAAATTTGGGTTTTGTCCCTTTTCATAATTATCATCATATATAACATCACATTGGGTATGAACTTGTAAGAACTTAGCAAAAGGATAAAATTCATATTTGCAATTAGATGTCACAACTAATTGGCAAGGTTGGGGTAAATAACACGCTTTCCTTTTGGCAAAAAGTAATTCACATAATGCATACATACTCAAAAAGTTGCAATTTTAAAAAATTGGAAATGTATTATACATTTGACATGGTAGAGTTGGGACAACCTTCTATGTTATTTCACATGTTGGATTTGGCACTTGGAAGTTTGAACTAGAAGGACATTTCAAATCAAGGGAAATTACATGAAAATGTTCCCTATTCAACCAGTGATACAATATTGTTAAATGTGAATTGGGAAATGTATCAAAAGTTTTATAATTTGATGATAAAAACATGTAAATTGGGATTTTGTTTTTCATAATCTTTCCATTCAATCTTTAAATTATTGTTATTAGAATGGTCATCTAATACATTCACCGTAAGGGGTGTTGACAATGAGCAAATATGTTCACTTGTGCACCCATGATCACTAGCACACATCAAATTTATGTCATGAATACTTTGAACTTGTGAATAGAGATGTTAAACAATTGATTAACACATGAAAAGATTAATTGACTAAAAACTATTCACATAAATAGGACCAAATTATAGATCAAAACATATGGAGGCTTAATAAATTAATTCAAATTAAAACCTATTGCGATTTTCATTACAACACATATTTGAGGTGGCTTCCTAGATATTTGGAAAAGATTTTGTGGTAGAAATGTGGAATTAAAGGTGGATTACATCATAATATATCATTATGGTATGACATTGGTGCATAATTAAACAATTCAATGGTTGACTAAAGTACATTTTTAACTTGTAGGAACTTGTCACAAAGATTGTAATTCAATAATTCACAATTGTCCATCAAATTTTGCACATACAAAAAGACAACCATAATGAATAATATTTTTCATGAAAATTTTAAGTTTATCTTAAAGTAATGATGTTCATATTAGATTATGAATGAATGTTCAATAATAGATTATGTTATGATAATGTTGATGATTATGATTTTCTAAGTTGTAAAATGTTCTCCCATTAAAAATGTAGTTGGGTAAAGTTTTTTAAATTATTATAGAAAGATAAAGTGAAAATTTTAAATTAATGAAAAATGATAAATTGTTGTTAAACAAGGTGTTTTAAATAGCTTAAATTATTAAATTATTGGTGAGTAATTACATAAAGCAAAAATATGAATTAAATGTATTCATTGTTTATATAACTTGTCTTACTTTTAAGACCCAAATAAATTATATATGATTTTAAAAGAATGTAAAATGAGTGAAATTTTATGTGTTATTACTTTTGATACTATATGTACTTTCATTTTTGACACAAAGTGTGTACACCATATCATTGAAACATTGAAAACACAAATTCTCTAATTTGGTCATCAAAACCATAGGAATGAAGCTTAGTATGGTAAAGTGGACACCTATGGTAAAAAGGGACAAGGTTGTAATCAAATGGGACATTCAATTGTCTTTAAATCTTATTTATAATACAATAAATATATTATTTAATTAATTTAAGTTATTTTTCAGTAATCAACTTGACCAATTGTCATTTGACTATTAGTCAAAATGGTAATCAAAATGAATGACAATTGGCTTCAATAGGTAGGTAATAGGGTTTGAGTATGTAATTGAGTAATTAATAGGTGGATAGGTATATGTCATAAGTACCTATTTTTTAAAATCATGATGCAAAAGTCTAATAAATAAATAAGTAATAGGTAGGTGGGTTACCCACCTACTGAAGCCCTACCTACTTACTTAGTACACACCTACTAACATTGACCTACCTACATTACTAAAAAAACCTCATTTTGTGATTTCAATTTGTAATTAGAATTAAGTTCTAGATGATTGGTAAAACTAATTTTTTCAATAGTTGCATAAGTGGAATCGTACTCAACATGTAGTCACAAATATGATCTAAGCATGACATCAAAAAATGTCCCATGAATGAAGTATACTTTAAAACATATATTCCATCCTTTGACCATATAATTATTTATAATTATTTACCATTATTTCCAACTGTAATACCACTAATTACACATTGCCACATATAGGGCCATATGTAAATTTAAATTATGAAAATAAAATAAATAAAATAATCTTAATCACCCAAATCGAATGGTCAATTAGTATTCCATGTGAATCAATAACAGTTCACCACATCACCTAATGAAATTTCAAAAAATTAAAAAAAATTATTCCATTTAAATAGTTTAACCTTCAAGGTCAAGGTTTTTTTATTGGTTCATCCTAAATAACATTTTCTTTTCAATTTTGTTTGTGTGTTTTCAATGTTCCAAATACACCTCCTTATATAGTTTACAAGATTGAAATGAAAGACAAAAAATATTGGATAACTTTTATAGTTGTAACTTAATCACAAACTAATCTAAAAGCATGTTCTTGCAAAAACCCGACACATCCCCACCATTTTAAGATATATGGGAAAGTTGGGTATAGGGTGTGGGTGCCCTTGGATTTGGAAAAATAAATGATGGTTTCACGATTATCATTTCAAGCACAAGAATAAGTCCCTAGAATAAAATTTATTATTTAACTATAATTTTTCATCATTATGCCCATTGCAACTATGTTGTATTAGACCATCAATTACATTCAATGTGATTTTGCAATTGCAACATTCTTTGTTATGTGTTTTGTATTGTGAGAGGGTGTAGGCAATAGGTGACAAAATTTGAAAATGAAGAATATTGAAAAGGTTGAACGTATCATATTGACAAGTGCCAACCAACATTATGATTTTCCTATATCGCCATGACTCTAAGAACAACATCTTAATTGAGATTATCGAAATTATATGTTTAATGTTCAATGATGACACCTATGAAAAACTATTAATTTCCTCTTAATTTTACGATCATCCTAATTTTACTTGTCTTTTATATCACTAAACAATAAACAATGTACATGTAAAGGGTTAGGGTCATTCTTTAGCATGTATGTGACCTCATTCCAACAAAGGGTCAATTGATAAGTTTCAAAACCATTAGTGTTGTGCAATCGATAATGGTACACCCATTATCACCCAATGACAATGTTTGCATGGAGTCCATCATTTCACCCATGCCAAGTTTCCAACCTCATTATCTGGACATGTGCGTTGCGAATTTTGTCCAATTAAGACGTTGTACAATAGACCTTGCAAAATGGAATTTTCTATGGAAAGTTTGTACATTTGACCATAACTAGGTGTTGGCACATTTTCAAACCCAATGACTATAGTTACCATTTCCAAACCCAATGCTAAATGAACCCAAACCTCCTTCCTAAGTTTACATCAACAAACCGGAACTCCATTTTGTTTAGTTGGATGGGCTCCAGTTACAAAATGGCCCACACGATTAGGGGGAAGGGCACCTCTAGTAGATCTTGATGAAAATGTAACCATAATGCAACAAAATGAAATCCAGCTCTTATGTGATAATGCCCACCTTGACTTGTGTTAAACTCACTCCCACCTTTGCATGTCAGATTAAAAACACGATTGGTTTTGCCTTGACATTCCATGGAACCTTTCCTTGAACACAATGGGCCATGTTAAGAGAACAAAACCATAATTGTTTGAAAATTGCCCTCTCAAGAGTATTGGCTAAAACTAACCCTAGTATGATAGACATGGAGTTCCCACCTCTATAAATAAAATGTGAGAAAAGCTAGCACACTTGATTCATGTACCATTTTGAAAAGTGAGACATTTCACTACAACTTTTGGGTTTGTTATGTCAGCGTGCCATTCTTTGTCCTACATTTGTCCAACTCCAAGACTAGTTGGTTATGTTGGGTGACAACACCACTTATAAGAGCCCTCACATTCATTAAACTTGCATTATTACTATGCACAATGTCAGTTGGGAAAAATCCAAATCCAAGTGTATTCAAGTTTGTGTCTAAATGTTTATCATCTCTATCTGATGGTTTGTTGTAATGAAGACTTAGTTTTAGCTACCCATGGATTGATGTGACATAGGCACATTGGAGTGAGGTGAGGATGTAATATGCACCAAAAGTGATGCTTTGGGTGGCTAGCATTAGGTAGGCAATTGGTTTGTCATCACATCTTTGTTAGGCCAAGCTACCATGAGTTGGCCATAAGGAATTTATGTTTTGTTATGGTTGTTATAATGTCTCTTTCAAGCCCCACTCCTTTGCTATGCATATTAGTGCCAACTATTAATCTATAAACAACATTTGCAAACTTGACAAGATTATTTGATTGTTGGGCTAATCTTGCAACAAATTCCACTATTGAAAGTCCTAATCCTATGTGCAACCCTTGTGCAAATATACTGTATAATGTTATTTGTGCTACAAACTTGATCATGTCATGATGGATGGTGGTAGAGTATAAGCCATTTTTTAACCTTCTTGTCATGTCCAATTGATAACCACCGAAATGCATGAACAACTTTGTTGAAATTAGTAATGGGCATGGATGTTATTTCATTAGGGATTATGTCTTTTTGCATCCACTGACCCCATTGCTTGTATTTGTAATGCAACCACCCCAACCAACAATCCATGGCTAGCATATCAAATGGTGGCACTACCTTAAAGTTAAACCACCATTCCCATATGATGATTTTTTTAAAGGGGACAAGGGTTTCCAAGTTTAAATGAATGTTCCCAATATGTTCATGAATGCCACATAGGTGCCAAGTAGGTGCCACCTATGTGCCACATCAATGCCACATCAACATAGTAGGTGACATGTGACATGTTGATGTCACATAGGCGCCATGTCATCACCTTGTTAACATGGGTGTCATAAATGTGTGGGCACATCAAGTTTCTTGTAATAAATGTGCCCCAAAACTTAGAAAATTTTCAAGTGCACAATAAGTTCCACACCCCAAATTCGACCCTCCACTCTTAAACCCCACCTTCACACCCTTGCACCCCAAATTTGTGCACCTTAAATAAGTAATCATGTGGCTAATAAAGTGTAACTACAACGTTGATGAGACATGTACCATGGGGTAATTATTTTACTTGACAAAATGTCCTTGTATTTCATTGCAAAATGCAAAATATAAGCAAGAAAAGATCACCTAGGTTAATATTTTACTAATCATTAGGCAAATATCAAACTTGGTTCATCCCAACCAAGTTCCAAAGGCACATGTTTTATGAACTTGGTACCATATTCATTGCTAACATTCAATAAATTTTGTGGAAATAAAATTTTCAACATTTTGGTGTCTACAATTATCATTATCCACACATACATAAAAAAGATGGCACAAAACACCTTAAAAGACATGTCACATCCAAAATGCCCCAACATCACACATAGGAATTTAAACACAATCAAAACCCCTTTAAACACATAAACTTCCATAAAAACTTGGAAACAAGCACAACACAACACACGAAAGGTGTGATTTCAAATTCATAAAATTAAACTGAGTCCCCCCATTCAAGGATTTATATCCCATCCAAAAGTCCAAATAATTAAAACCATGTTCACACTATAACTATTTTCAAATTAACTTACCCTAGCTTACACTAAAATAAAAATTATCATTTGCAATCAATTTTTGTAACTAAAAAATGTCATTTGCAATTGAAAAATGATAGTTTTTAATTGCAAATGACAAATTTTCTTCTATTGTTACCTATTGTAACTAGGATGTAATTATTAAAAACATAATAAAATTCTTAATAAGAAAAGCGGTTCAATAATCCCAATTTTTTTTAAAATTAGAAATTAATGTTTAAATACAAGATATGAACATATATTTCTAAAGAAAAAATGGTCTATTGGCATTGATAGTTTTTTCTAATCAAAGAATCTTGAGTTTGAATTTTTAAGTTGTCTTGACAAGGTTATTTCATGATCTCATTTTTCATTACACTAACATGTGTCCAAGTTGACTATATGTTTCATTAAATTTTGAATGAAATTGAACAATTTTATCTTGGTAAAAATGGCTAACCCTTTAATGTACAAAGATGAGTTGTTACAAACAAGTGAATTCACTAATAACTATTTAAATTCGCCAATAGCCAATCAAATTCACTAATAGCTAATTATGAACCTAGGCTAAGCAATTAGGAACATTTGTTAGGTTACTTAACCTAAATTAGGAACTTGGCCCACCTAAACACCTAGCCGGTCAACTTAGGGTGCATGTGTGAAGGTTTGAACCCTTCACCTCCTCTCACTTCATATTAAGGGACAAGTCCTTTAACCATTAAACCATTATTTAAGTGAATGATTGTTTTGGTCATCACCTATTATTATGCATATTCTTTATTACCCTAAGCAATTTTTGGAAATAATAATTTTTATAAATTTATAAATTATTATGATGTTTTGGATTCATATTTTAAAAATCATTAAGTTTTATAGTGTAGTTTTGTTCAAATAATTTATCATCAAACGACAACATTTATAACAAAGACAATGTTGGTCATTAAACCATATAATGAATGATGTTCCAAATTGATTTTTGAATTTTCCAAAACTTAATGAAAAGACCACAAACTTGATCCATTGTGAATGCATAGAAGAACAAGATTTTGCAAAAGAAGATGCATGCAAAGGCCTTTCTATATAGTTATCATCAAAGAAAATTTGGATTGTTAAACATATTGTTATCCCAATGGAATGTTAGTAACTATCAATTTTGTCACAAAACATGCATGAAAATAGTTTAATTCATTTATTCATATAATGTCCACAATCTTGTTGTGATGATCAAACAACATTTTATATCTATGATATGTTGTAAACAATCATAAATATGTATTCAATTTTTTTAAAGATTCATTTTATATTAATAAAAAATGTCAAATGTCAATTCCAAGAAAAATTATTTGCAAGTATACCTATTTTGCCATTATTTGAGCTTTTTTGTTTATATATTGAATCTTCAAATTGTTTAAAAAAATTCTTCATTTTATTTAAATAATTTGACAAATATATAGGTTTGAAGTATTTAAATTCTTTTATTTTCCTTAATTTTGAAAGATATATACCAATGTCACTTAATTAAACATGCTTGTAGGAATACATTTGATATCATATGAGTTGTGTTACATAGTAATGATGTGATCCATATAACTTCATTAAATTATTAAAATACATGTCAAAAAAATATTTTAAAAAAAAACTCGAATTCTCCTTTGGTCCAATAACTCTTTCAATCGTTGTTCCATACAATACACACATAATGAGGTGAACATTACTTGTTTTGTAATGCTTTGAATGAGTGCAAATCACAATGAATGGGGGGAAAAAATTCACATGCCTAAACATTACAAAAGTCATAATAAAAAATGAACCATCAAAAGTCATAATTTGCGTGATAAGCTTATACAAAAATAATATCTTTAAATTGACAATGAACCTTCATTATTGTTTTGTGTTCAAAACACATTCTCATTAAATCATTACCAAACTCATTACTTACCATCACATGATTTATTCCTTCTTGCCCCTTTATACATATAATTTCTCACATAATACTTATGTGATTGTAAGAAATTACACAACAATTCATAATCTATAAAACAAAAAAATGAATTGGGAGAAATGTAAATGAAATGAAATGATACCATGAAAAATATTAAAATGACTCCATCATGGGTTTAATTATGAGGCCATGAATTATGAATTTCAATGGTGTAACTATGTGTTGTTTGACAATTTTATTTTCCCTATTTGGTTTTAAGTGTTTCTTGACCCCATTTTCTTTTGATGAAAGGAGGATATAATAAAAAAACGAGAGTGTCAAATCTCAATGGCCCTTTGAATTTTTTTAATTTTTTAACAAAGGAATTTTATAATTATGAGGTTAGAAATCTTAAATTGTAATGGCACAACTCAGGTTTTCCAAACTCATTTCATTTCATTTTTATCCTTAATTATCCCATACGCCCATGGTTCTTAATATGAAAAGGTAAAACAAAACACCTTATTTATATATATTTCAAGATGACAATGAAAGGTAAAACATATGGGATAAACTTTTTAGTTGCAACTAGTTGTAACTAAACATTTTCAATTGCACATTATTCATAACAAAAAATTTATCCCATATTTGTATTTTCATTTCATTTTTATAAATTATATATTTAGGCAAGTAAATGACTAGTTAAACTAAATTTTAACTCACTAATTAATAACAAATAAATTGTAAAATAAATAAATAATAAAAATATTGATTTTTGACTAAAAGATAAATTAACCAACTAATTAATTATAATAAAATCATCAATCATTTTAATTAAATAATTAATTATAGTATTTCTCATTATTAAATATTTAATAGATATTAATTATAATGATCTATCAATTAATTTAAGTAACTAGTAATTGATTAATATTGAAATAATTATTAATATTGAGTACTATTTTTAAAATCTAATAATGTAATTAATAGTTAACCTTGATTAACTACTTTATTATAGTTATTCCAAATTTTTTTCATTTCTATAGCCAATAATAAATGTAAAAAAAATTTATGGGTATTGTTACCTAGTTTAGATCTTCATAGATTTGGTTTGTTTTTCTTCCAAATTGAGTACTCATTGGTACCTAGTATGTAGCTCGACCATTCTTAGATTGAGTCCTTCTTTATGGCTCAGACTTTTGTCCAAGCTTACAAGCTACAATAACTATATTTGGCATCACAAATCTTATTTGTTGTTCTTATGAAACAAGAATGGGTATTTGAGGTATTTCACTCATTAGGTTGAACCTTTTAGATGATAGTGTGAACTCTTTGGACATCCTAGCCTCCATCTATATAACATTCATTTATATTTTTTATCGTATATAATTTGATCTTATGAAAACTGGTTCTACTTTACTCATTGGAAGAATTATGAATTCTTAATACATTTTGTACAAATCATGTTTCACCTAGACCAATTTCTTGCAACCTATCTTTTAAACTATTTTGGATCCATTCTCTCATCTATGGTTGTTCTATAAAATCTTTGTTTAACATTTGTTGTCCCACATGTATTTTATTTTTATTATTTTTATTATTATTTCACTTGTTATATCTATTTATGAAGTATAATAATAAATATTATGTATATAAGTATATTTTTTCCTTTGAAAATAATTTTAGTAATTTTATAATAAAATTATTATTGGAAGTATTAACTTACTTAGGTTAACTATTTTATTATTTTTATTTTTATTATTATGTCAATTTTTATAGTTTTTGTAAAATTATAAATATGAAGATTTAATCATTGTGATAATAATAATTTCAATATGCATAATGGTTTTAGTTTCATTAATTATATATATATATTCTATGATATTAATCATCGTCATTATGTAATAAAATAACATTATTTAATATTTTAAATAAAAATAATATTGAAGATTAATTTTTATTAAACTAATTAGCAATTAAAAATATATAATAATATAATGATAATAATAATGATAATGACATGTCATTTGTAATCATGTAAGGAAATATAATAAGATAGCTTGGATAAACTTGTAATATGGCCACAATATATTTAGTAAATATCTTACATACAATTTTAAGCCAAGTACTTGAAGGCGTGGGCTTAATTGCTTATGTGGGCCCAAGGTTGAATGTTTTGGGCCAACAATTAAACTCAACAAAATCATATATTACACTATTTTTATGAATTGAACTTAAGTCATGTAAACCTTTTCAATCCAAATATAGGTCCAAAATCTTATTGTATCTCCTTTTTCTTAAGTTCATCATTTTGTTTCACACTACCTATGCAAGAATTTCAATTTGTGTTTTTTCTTTGCTCTCACACATTTTAACATTTTTTTCATTTGTTCATTTTTGTTGAATATTTTTACTTCAACTCACTTTCTACTTTCATTTAGTTTCAAATTTTATATTTCTTTTCTTATTATTATTATTATTATTATTATTATTTTTTCAATTCATTTCTTCTTCTATAGTGTTTCTTCCCACTTTTGAAATATCCTTAACCTTAGACCATGGAAGAAAGAAGGCAAAACATCCTTGTGGTCGTTGTTTTTTTTCATGGTCATCAAACATGCGATTGCAAGCATTTTGACACTACAACAACTTGTCCTAAATGAATAAAGTGTTGCATTGATGATGATGTTATGTTTCATCATGGAAAGAAGCAATCCAAGAAATAGAATGGTGTGGAGCTATGAAAGGCCTAGAGGATTCATGGAACAACAGCTTTTGGGTTGTTTCCTTAAGATAATGTTTCACCAACATTGTATGAGGTTAAGTTCAACTACTTTCAAATATATATGTCAAGTGTTAACTTTTGCAGTTAGTGGAACATACACAAATATGAGGGTATGTATTCTAGTGGAAATTAAGGTTGCGATTACATTTTCAAGATTGGGAAGTGGAAATGTTTTGTTAACTTGCAATGATATCTATGGGTAGCCATTGGTACAACTTTTATTATTGTTGAAGAGTGTTGTGCAATAATTAGAACCTTTTTGAAACCTCGAATGTTTGAGAAGCCAACATTAACCCAATTATTTATTTTATTGCAGTGGAATTTGAAGCCTTACATGGAATACCTTATGTATTTGGAGCCATTGATCATAGTCACATACCAATCATTGCACCTCCAAATGACCCTACCTTTTACTATTCTAAAAAAAATTATATTTGACATTGCTACAAGGGGTAGTATATGCAAAATCAAAATTATGGGATTATGATTTTGGGTGGGTAGGAAGAAACCAAAAAATTGGACATTGTTTCAAAAAATTGAAATTGGTAAAAGGACAATGAGTGGATAAGTTATGCCTTACAAATTGATAGGTGATGTTACTTACCCAATGTGCCCCTGGTTTTATTCTCCATTCAAAGGTGAGAATAATGGATTGTTTTGAAAGAAAGCCCATTGGAGTTTCATATAATCTAGTACTCAAATGGCTATAGAAAGAACATTTGGAATATTAAAAGGTAGATGGAGAATCTTACTAAAGAGGATTGATATGCCACTTCACATCTACCAAACATTGTTATCACAACTCTTTGTTTACACAACTTGTGTATAATACATGGTGATGCATTTGACATGGATTGGGCAAGAAAAGCTAAAATGGAAATGCAAACAAATTTTTTTGGTGAACTTTGAATTTTTCAAAAAAAAGATATGTTCCACATTGCATGTAACACCATAAAGTAGATGAAAGGATTACAAACATCAACTATGATTATTGAGAATGTAGAAGACAATACATTGGATTCAAGTGATGATGAAGGAGCACAAAGCAAAAAGGAGGAAAAAAAGATTTAAAAAAAAATGTTATTGTATGAAGCTACAAGAACCCGTGAATTATTTGCCAAAACCTTTTACATGGCCAAATTGAAGGAGTCCAAGACAATTATTTCTTAGTCAAGCTTAGATTATGAGTAAGACATAGAATCTTTAAATGGACTTAATGTAGCTTGTTGATTAAGTGATCCATCTAAATGTCAACGTTTTCCAATAAAACATTGGTTTGTTGAAAATTATTCACCATGATAAAGTTATTTTCCACCACCTTGGCAACATTGTAGGGTTTTTGGTCATGAAATTTTTGTTTACATTTTTTGATAGATTGTGGTGTAATTGCGTCAAATTTTGTTTCAATGTGATATCCATCTCCACTTGTTCCATGCTTTCACGTTGTAAATCCCTATCATTGTTAAAAGTCGAAACATGGTTGAAAATAACCCTTTCTTGGTTCCACCAAAGGTCCATGGAGTCATAAAATTTGCACTCATGATGATCATTCCATGAAACTTCATTTGCCATCTTGTCCTCATTGTATTGTTTGAAAAGGGTGTTAAATTTCTTCTTACAAGCAATGGTAGTTTTTGAAAACTAGGAATCAAAGCCAATAATCGTGCATTGAGTGTTGCCCACATATCCACCCCTATTGAAAAGGGAAACAAGATTGCATGAGTATGGGAATGGATGGATTCAAAGTGAGACAATAAGTTAACCTCTTTGGCCTCTTTGCAAAAAAAAAAAAATTTCTTGTCATTTTATTTGATTGACCTCAAATCTTCAAATAAAGTTGCATCATGAAGTGATGCACCATATCCAATTTAAAAACTAATAAATTAAATAATTAAATAATGCTACTGAAATAAAGTAGGACCCAAAGTGAGCAAAATTGGTTAAACCCTCTTTGGCCTCTTTGCAAAAAACTTCATAACTTCTTGTCAACTTATTCAATTGATCTCGAATCTTCAAACATAGTTGCATCATGAAGTGATGCACTATATCCAATTTACAAAACTAAAAAAAAAAACTTAAACCAAAAAATTTATGTTACTTTAATAAAGTAGGACACAAATTGAGCAAAATTGGTTAAACCCTCTTTGGCCTCTTTGCAAAAAACTTCATAACTTGTCATTTTATTCAATTGACCTCAAATCTTCAAAAAAAATTATCATGAAGTGATGCACCATATCCAATTTACAAAATTAAATAATAAAATAAAACAACTATTAACTACTTTTGATATTTTTGTGATTGTCTTGCAATTACATTATGACTATTAAAATCTTCAACCTTCCATGTGGATGATTTGTATTTGTATTTTCATTCAAAGAATATGGTAGTAAATCTCATTAATTGCATTATAAACTAAAAGTTTTAATTTGACATAATTATATTATGAGTATATTAGGTGTACATCTCTAGGGGTATATTAAAGTTATATTTCACATATATTAATGATATATTATGGATAAGGTTTATAGTATTTAAAAATTTAATATTAAAATTCTATTAAGGTTATAAGGTATATAAAAATTGTGTAAATATATTAAAGGTATATTAAGCTTATTATTGTTGTATTATGGGTGTTTCATGTATATTAAACTTGTATTCAAGGTCTAGTGATGGTTAAATTAAAGGCATCAAATATTAACCAAACTTAATAGGTTACATTAATAGGTAAAAAGTTATATAGGGTAGTAATTGGTAGGTATTATTTAATTTAAGTTGATTAGGTTAATTATTTTTATATATTTATATATGTTAATGAATTTGGTATGTTATGAAAATAGGTCAATAGGTTAGGTGGGTAGTTTGGTTAGGTAAGTAGGTTAGGTTAAATTTGGTGGGTAAACATATATCTAGGTAGGTATGCAAGGCCTAGGTAGGTACATAACCATTTTAGGAGGATCTTATGTTAATTTGGATTATAAATTTTTATTGTGCACAATTATATTGTTTACAACATTGACAAAAAAACAAAAGATATGGGATAAATTTGCCTAGTTAAAACCTACATACAATCACTAGGAGATGAAGTTCATTTACATTTAATTCTTCAAATTTTGTTGAAATCCAATTTTTTTGAGCACAAGCCCTTCTCTAACCTTGCCTTGCTTAAGCAAAAAAGGCTTGATAGGGCTTTTTGATTGATATCTCCTCAATTGTTAATATCTACAAACATTTCTTTAATCACACTTTTAACAAAGCAAAAAACAACCCATTTGACAATGATTGATATAATTTCTTGAATGAGTTTATTCAACTCCCTTGCATTCGATTAAGGCATTAATGCAAATTCATTTTAAAGATTAGACATGTTATGCACATATATCATAAACTTGATTCATGAAATCGTGAACTAAACACTTAGCAACATGATCATCTACTATTATGGATCATCTTTAGATGCATGATCAAGGTTTGAAATCTTTTTTCCTCCCATTTTGCTGGAAGATGTTGCATTGTATGTTATTAAATTATATTTTTTGTGAGAATAAATGTTACTCATGGAGCTCAAAGGAATTTTGATTATAGGAAATGTGATGCAACAATGCAATGTAGTAATGTTCCAAGTTGCAAAATAGGTAATGTTAACCATGTCAAGACATTATGGGAAACAACACATTGCTTGGAACTTTATGTGCCCCTCGGGATAACACCCATTGGTAAAATGCATGAAACAAAAATACCAATATTGTCCATGCTCTTGTTGATCGAAAACATAAACTTATGCCCACTTCAAACAAATGGACATAATCAATGACATGTAGACCACATGGTGATGATGTGGCATGTGACATAAAACCCGCATGGCATTCACATGGCGTTATCTTGCTTGACACATGACAATTTCCCACATGGCATTACTATCTCCCACTTTACATTCATAGGTACCTATGAACCCCTTATTTTTCCTACCTAAGACCTTTTAAACCCTAATTTTTGGCACTTGGGTGCCAAAACCCCGATGGCACCCAGGTGCAAGCACCCACATCCCACACTTCTGATGGTAATCCCCAAAATTGGTGAGAGAGCCATGGGCTCATGTTACAAATTATACATGTTCCCAACATGATATAACTTGATGACTTGGGCACCACTATGACATAACTCTCAAGGCTTTAAATAATCATAAATGACATTCTTCAAAGACATCTTATAATTTCACAATTTGATATTGCAATCTTCTGAAATCAATGTCAGGAGAATAGGAATATGCATCCCAGTTTAACATTGAAAATTAATTGTTGGACTTTGCTATGGGATATGGTACCTAGAGTTTTATGTTCCCAACTTCCCACAGTACACAACTAGTGTGGTCTATGCCATTGGCCCAAGTGCGAAGAACCCAATACAAAATAGCCTCAACATGTGAACATTGTTTTGCAATATATGTATTGATTTTTGGAAGAGCCAAATATGAAAGCAAATCATGCTTAAATTGAATGGTAAATCTGCAAGTGTTACCACTTTCTCAACTGATTTGAATTTATTTTAATTTTCAGCAGCAGAAATCACTTAAAAATCAGCTATGATTCAATTTATTTTTAGTGAAGAAATCATTCAATTTTCAAAAACTTTTGCACCGCAAGTCCAAATGTCATGGAACCAAGCCCATGCACACCTCCTTGTCGAGAGCTTTCCAATGATACCAAGAACACGATCTGAAGCATCCCGGTTCGGTGGATCTCAGAACTACAAAACAAACTACCTTCCTTCATAGATAGATGGTTGGATGAATGTAAAAATAGATGAAGAAAATGACCCTTTAATCGCTTTCGCCATTTCCCATAGTTAGATGAATGTAAATTAGATGAAGAAAAATCATCCTTAATTGCTTTTGCTATTTCCGAGACGATTGTGCAATTTAATCCCTTTTCTTTTTTTGCATCCAACGGTGGACAGAAAATCGTAGACTAGGTTATTAAATCCTAAGACACGTTTTTTGTAATCTCCGTTCGATTTCCCGCCGGGTGAAAACTGGACCGTCGATTTTCCTGTTAGGACCTAGGTATCTTGGAGAAGATTTGTTCCAAAATCTGACTCCCATCCAACGGTGGGAAAGACCGATCATAGACTAGGTAGTTCCAAAGACACCTTGAATTCACCGTTGGATTTCCGCCGTTTGTGCGAACCATACCTGCTTCCAAACCGGTTTGTGCCAAAATCTGACTCCCATCCAACGGTGGAAAAGGGCCGATCATAAGCTAGGTAGTTGAGAAGATAGGTCGTATTCACCGTTGGATTTCCGCCGTCCGTGCTTTCGACGGCAAACCATACCTCCGTTCTGCGACGGAATCTTGCTCCTATCCAACGGTGGAAAAGACCGATTGTATGCCAAATAGTTTAGAAGAGAGTTTGTATTCACCGTTGGATTTCCGTCGTTGTGTTTTCGACGGCGAATCGTCCCTTCGTCCAAACCCACGACGGCGACTGCGCCAGACGCCGTCACGGCTGGCAGCAACCTAAGTCCCAGCGCCCTTGCGCGGCCGCCCTCACTTCCTCGCTTGTTGCAACGCCATCGCTCTGCTGCTCGCTACCGATCTTCGTCCCTTTTTCTCTTCTCTCGCCAACGGTACCGTTCTCGCACTCCATTGTTTTTGTTCACATTCCTCACCTGAATCCCCCCCCACTGCGGCTGAGGCTGCTGCTAGTTTTTCATTTGCTCTGTTTTCTTTTGTGGAGTCTTTTGGTGGTGGTATGCAATTAGGGTTTCATGTTTTTGTTGGAACAAGGAGCTGTGCGGGTGGCAGCTAGTGAGCTCCTGTGTCTTCTCTTGCTTTTCAATGGTTTTAGTTTCCTCTTTCTGGTCTTTTGAGGCTTGATGTGCAACCTGCATTGATAAGACTCGTGTTGTCGCTTGTGCATTCTGTGCATCTGTTGTCGGTTTTTTTGGTCTATGATGGAAACGCTTTGTTGTTGTTGTTTTATAAGTGTGGTGAGAAGAAGAAAATATGTATTTTGTGGTCGTGAATGGCTTCATTTGCCGCTACTCAAGGGACTGTTACTCCAGTGGTTGTATCCTGATGAGAAGACAATGCACGGCGAATCGAAGTACTTGTATCTTGCTCTTTGTCTGAAGAAGCTGTTCTGGTGGTTTTCTCGGTTTTGAGCGTCGACATCCGGCACTGTGCCCGTGACAGTGTTGTGGTAGTAGGCTAGACAGTAGGGTTAGATGTTGCTTCTTTGTAGGATGTCTTCGAATAAGCTTGGAAGGCGATGTTACAGAATGTCGTGTTTTTTTCCAATGCAAATGGGATCCTCAAGTGTGTGGGACTTTTTTTGTAGTAGTAAAGTTGAGAAGCAGAGCTGGGAGATCTGAAAGATTTTTTTCTACATTTCTAACGGATTACGGCGTCTTCTGCAGTTGTTGAAGGAGTATGGCAGGCTCTGCACCTGAAGGTAGCCAGTTCGATGCTCGCCAATATGACGCCAAAATGGACAGCATGTATGTCAAGCTCTCCTGTTCCTCCTCGCTTGTCCTCTCAAATGGCCCACCTTGCAAACCTTACTTAGATCTCTAACAAGTTGATCACTTGTTGCCTTCAGATCTCTAGGGTAGGACTGTTGCTGACATCTGTCTGCAGAGTCACATGCGTACATTCTGATTGACTTTATTACTATTGCTTTTGGGTTGCGGCATCTTTTGCATTTTCTTCAGCTTTCTATCAGTGTAGCTACTGCTGATGTAAAATCTTGTTGCAATGTACATTGTTTACACTTGTGATATTCCGTGGTGCAGACCCCAGAAATCCCGAGGGTTGCTTGAGTAAACAGGTCTCTTTGTTCTTGTTTGCAGCTTAAGTGCTGAGGGTGATGATTTCATTTCCACATGGGACGAGGTCCATGAGACTTTTGATGTCATGGGCCTGCACGAGAATCTTCTGAGAGGCATCTATGCATACGGTACTCGCCTTTCTCCAAGAGTTTAATGCTGCTGTCCTAACTTGCACAGCAAGGATTCATGTTCCCTGGGAAACAGGGCTAGATCTAAAGCTTCATGTTGCCAATGGTTTGTGTGGTCTGTATGTGATGGGGGTGCTGTCTGGTTTGGCAATGGGATCTGCAGTTCTGTGGGTTTCTTTCATCTTCAGATTGCTAATAAGGAAGAACCTTAAGGTCATTGATTTAAAGTTGAATTTCAAGATACGTTTTGGCATAATGTTAGATTTGCATCAGGTTTTGGGGCTCTTTTTTCATAGTTCTTGTATTTTAATTTGAAATCCCCTGCTTCAAACAGGTTTTGAGAAGCCTTCAGCCATCCAGCAACGGGGCATTGTTCCATTTACACAGGGTCTGGATGTCATCCAACAAGCTCAGTCTGGCACAGGCAAGACTGCCACTTTCTGCTCTGGCATACTCCAGCAACTGGATTATAGCCTGCTGGAGTGTCAGGCCCTGGTGCTGGCACCCACCCGTGAGTTGGCTCAGCAAATTGAGAAGGTGATGCGGGCATTGGGTGACTACCTTCAGGTTAAGGTTCATGCCTGTGTGGGAGGAACCAGTGTGAAGGAGGACCAGAGAATACTGCAAAGTGGTGTACATGTTGTGGTTGGAACCCCTGGACGTGTGTATGATATGTTGCGGAGGAATGCCTTGCGTGCTGATGCCATCAAGTGCTTTGTGCTGGATGAGGCTGATGAGATGCTTTCCCGTGGGTTCAAGGATCAGGTTTGTGTTCCTTTGTCATTGTCTCTTGATTTACCTTTTGTAAGACACTCTACACTTGGTGGGTCCAATGAACAGCTGAAAACAGGAGAGTTCAGCCCTGTGTAGTGTCTAAAACAGGAGATTGTAGGGTAGTGTCTGGCCAATTTGATTGGTGGAACAGTCTATGTTGGCTATGTATGTTCAACTGTTGAGTGATAGACTACAGTTTCAGCAAATGTAGATTCAAAAGTCGCTTATCAGTAAGATAACTCTCAATTGTCCTGTCAATGAGCATCAGACAGGTTTCTCTCATGTTCTGTGCAAAGAAAGTTGAAGAAGGTTAAGACCGCAGTTGGACTGATCAGAAATGTTGTCTACTGGGCACAGATTTATGACATCTTCCAGCTTCTTCCTGCAAAGCTGCAAGTCGGTGTGTTCTCTGCAACCATGCCACCTGAGGCTCTTGAAATCACAAGGAAGTTCATGAACAAGCCAGTGAAGATTCTTGTGAAAAGAGATGAGCTGACATTGGAGGGTATCAAGCAATTCTATGTGAATGTTGATCGGGAGGAGTGGAAGTTGGACACTCTGTGTGATCTGTATGAAACTTTGGCCATCACCCAAAGTGTAATTTTTATCAATACCCGGCGCAAAGTGGACTGGCTAACAGATAAGATGCGGGGTATAAGTTCTACACCTAGTTACTGTTGTTTTCCAGGCTGTTTTGTGCTCTTCTGTCCTTGTGAAGACAGAGCTCAATAGCAGTGATCAGTTACTGCAACGTGCAATTAGAGATGTGTTCCTGCAATTTCTGTTTATGTGGCAGTAATGGGAGGGGGGCAGTAAAGGCAGCTAGTAAATGCCATTCATGGTGAAGAAGGTAGGTTGCAAGATGTGCTCACAAGGTTATGGCTGGACCCATTCTTGGACTTAAAAAAGTCTTGGTTTTGTGGGAACTGACACAACAGTTACCTTCAATTGTGAAACTTTCTCTGGAACTTCAGACATGTATGATGTTCTTTTAAAGAGGTGCATGGATTGAAAGTCTCTATGGATGAGTTCTAAATTTCGACTTGTGTTTGACAGCTCGTGACCACACAGTCTCTGCAACCCATGGAGAGATGGATCAGAACACACGTGACATCATTATGAGGGAGTTCCGATCAGGCTCATCCCGTGTGTTGATCACAACTGATCTTCTAGCACGTGGCATAGATGTACAGCAGGTGTCCTTGGTCATCAACTATGACCTGCCGACCCAGCCAGAGAACTACCTGCACCGTATTGGACGCAGTGGACGGTTTGGGCGTAAGGGTGTGGCGATTAATTTTGTAACCAGGGAAGATGAGCGCATGCTCCAAGACATTCAGAGGTTCTACAACACTGTTGTTGAGGAGCTGCCATCTAATGTTGCAGATCTCTTGTGAGTTGAAGAGCGGTACTTTTGGGTCTAGAGGGATGTTGGCATGATTTTGCTTCATATTCCCCCAATCAATGAAATGCCAACTGATTTGGACTAGGTATTTCTGAGAGAGGTTGGGCATTTGCTGCAAGGTCCATTGCTTGATTGGCACTTGCTAGATAGAGGATTGAATGGTACAGGCAATAGATCTAGTGAGTGATTTGCGTGAGAAACATGTTTGCGTTGCGCTGAGATATGATCGTTTTTATATAGCCACATTATTTTGTGTTTTTTATTGCTTCAGCAGTACTGCACGAAGAGGCTCTTTGCCGCAGTAGAGATTTTGTCTTAGTTATTGCAGGCTATTATTCTCTGCCTGTTTTTCCTTCCATCAAGGTGCAAGCTCCCATGAAAGTGCTATCCACTAGTCTGTTGGCACTTTCAACCACTATTTCTGTTTTCAAATTCTTCTAGCTTTGTTCAATTGGGTACAGTTCATAAGTTACACCTCTGCACACTTGATTGCCTTCACAAATGTATGATTGTAGTATGAGTTAGTTGTACCATGAGGTTTAGTGCATGAATTGTGTACAGGCAAAATTTTGGGTGGTGTAAGATTTCTTAAATCATTGAGGTGGTATGCTGTTTTAGTTGCATTTTGTGGATGGGATTGGGTGCTAGTTTGAAAGTGTATTGAGGCATACATCGGGTAAATTGTTTATTTACTCAGAGGTGATGGGAAGCATGATCTTCCTAATCGCTTCATTGTGAATTTGATTTGTTGCAAATTGTTGGAAGCCCTTGCATAAGAACATCTCATTGGACAGAAAGTAACTTGTCTGGAAAATTAGCAAATGATGACATTTAAACTTGGTGGGCAAAACAATGCATTCACTACTTGGAAACTGAATCATAACTAGAAGACTTGCTATCTCATTCATTTTTATATCTACACAACATACTATTCCAAATTTAGATCACTAACACTTCCAACATTTTTTTACCCAAATCTGCCATTGGGCGACATTCTATGCTCAAACATTATAGCTCTCAAATAATCTCTACAACTTGGATTGCCATCTGGCTATAAGCCAATAAAAAGTACGAAAATTCAGTGAACCTTTATGTATTTCTGGCTACTTACTGGAACCTCCAGCAGCTTTCTGGCCTCCAGTAAATTTGTGCTCACCAGCTTGTCAAGGGATATTTGATAACAGATGATAAATAGATAACCATCTTCAAATGCTTGAAATCCATGCCAAATTGAAGAGATTGTTTTAGTGCATGTGTGACATACCACATAGGAGCTAGTTATAAAATGTGTTGCATGATGCAGAGGGAGAAAATGAGATGTTTCATCTTTGTCACCATTGCAGGGGAAAGAAAAGCTGTATGTGGGCCAATGATTATCACAACCCCAATGCTCTGCCCCCATATCACCACTTGAACCAGCAAGTACACAACTCACACATTCCATCAAAGTTCATTACAAAAATATATTGAGACATTAGACATATTCAAGAATGCCAGTCAATTTCATACACGGAGGATGGTTTTTGTTCATGAATTGTTGGTGGTGACAACAAACTGTATTCTTAATGGGTAGATTGAATTCTTCTACTCAGTACCTAGTAGCATATCTATCATAAAAATACACCCCATATTAATCAACACAATTTGATTAGCTAATATCTAATTTAATAAATGGTATTCCTATATCAACAAGTGTATCGAGGAATTATTCTATGAAAACAGATAATTTGCACAATCTGGGCAGTTAGTTTTGTGGCTGGTCTACTCAGTGATGTAAGCTATCCCATGCCCACCATATCAGCCCTCCAATGGTGGTTTCAATGGCAAGGTTTTGGAGAATTTGATTGATCTGTTGCCCTCTTCTTGGGGCACCACCATTCTGTGACCCACGAGCTCCAACAAGATCTTTGAAACGTAATTGTTCTTGGTTGTGCATAAGTGCATGCACTATTCCACGTAAATGACCCTTTCCAACAACTCCAACTACACTCCGAGACCCATTGACAGCCTTGCTTCGCTTCAGTGACCATGCAAGATACTGACAAAGAAAAGAAAAAACATTCCCACAGTGTGTACATTCACGTTAATAAATCTATGTCACACTTTATTGAGTCCAATGGATGCTTCTGAAGAAAATCCTGAATGAGAAAAGCACAACATATTATCAACAATGCATTTTGCAATTTCACACACAAAGGCTTGAATTACATATGCATGTCATACCATATCACGTTCATGGATGAGCGGCTGCAACAGGGATGGAAAACGATGACCCATTTCCTTAAACATTGCAGAGAGTGCATCATCTGTCCTCAAAGCCTGCTCCAGAATAAAATCTACTTAAACCCATCAACATACAAAATTTCAAAAGAAAAAGAACACATGATACCTACACGTCACCAAACCAAAACATACGCAAACTGACAGGGGCAATGAGCCAGATCATAACAAGGATTTAGTGTGTTTCAACTTGTGTTGCTGTAATTGTGCAGATGGTAGTTTCAAAGTTGCAAAATAGTGACAAAAGGGGGAAAAATAAATTGAACAACAGAATTTTAAATTGGTGCTAATCTGTCAACAACCCCAACATCCAAATACCACAGAAACCTTCATGCAAGAGACTGGCATATACATCTTTTAAAAAAGCCCCTTGGACTACAATAAGTTTGTACTCTTATTCTAAATATACAGATGTGATTTACTCAAAATTGCACGGTAATAATCTTAGCAATATTCAAATCAAGGAACAGACTTTTGCAGGCAAAGGGTGTAGGACAAACCTCAAGAGTCTCTTCTGAGGCATCAAGATTTGAGGCTGTCATGGCTTGAATGAAAGTCATGGCCAGGCGTAAACTCTCATCCCACCTTAGAGCATCCCATGCCCTTTGCAACTACAGTCTCATGATAATAAGCAAACAAATATTTAGCTCTAAGCTGAACATGTGTAATAAAGTTTCAAACACTTCTCTCCTTTTATGCAAATTGTTGGGGATCTGATTGACAAAACAAAAAAAAATCTCATGACTTGACCGCTTCCGACAGTAGGACCTCCCATAGGATTTGAGGAGTTTCAGTTTCTCTGAAAATTAGGAACCGTAGAAGTAACAAATCAAAGGGATTCCAAATTCCAGGTTTGAGAACTCACAGTGATTTCAATTGGGCGGTCTCCAAGTACAATTTGGGCTCCAATTTCCTCAGCTGCTTTGCGAGCTGCTCGGAACTGAAAACCAAAAGTCAAATCCTCAAAGTTCATCCTTAATTTATATGCCCTCCCTACCCGGCAATTCTTCTACAAGAGGTTAACTCTCTATCATGAGATGTGAACTTGCAGTAGGTACTACAGGAATCTAACCTCTTCTCCTGTAGCAACTCCTGCAGAGCTGGAAATGCGTTTTGACATTGCTCCTAACAATAACCGTAATGCCAGTGCTGATCTGCCACCTGTCCCATGTTCCTCAATTCTTATCATATGATATTGGAATACTAGTCACCATTGGAACACCAACCTCAACACAGGACCAGAAATTAGATATAGAGAAATTGAACCAGAACACATAGAAGAAGTGTGGAAAAGTGCATACCGAGCTCAAGACTGCGACTGACAGCAGACCCGAAGTTGTCACCGCTCATTGACATCAGATTAGGATTCTGTTGTTGTTGTTGTTGGCCTTGCATAAGATTTGCCACATTGGATTCCGTAATTGGTGCTGCTGCTGGCACCACCACATCATACATGATGCCTGCCCTGCCTCCCCCCCATCATCAAAATTCATCACTCCCATCTTTAAGCATCTCTTATCATCTCATCTCATCTCCTCTCATTGATAATTTGCAATTGCCAGTTGAAATTCACTTCCTTCAAGTAAATTGAAATCACTAAATCCTTCACTTCTACCTTTAATATCCAATTTATGTTTTAAGAATAAAATCATACTTAAGAGTGGCAATCCAACAAATCACTTTCCCTAAACCCTAAATCCTAAACCCCATTTCTAGATCATTGGATTTGATCTCCTGACATCTCCCATCAAAAGAACAAAAACAAAGAAACTCCCCTTGCCTGCTTCTGCAGAGCTCTACAACCACATTTTCAGGTTGCACTGCATTCACTACTCTTGTGACCTGCAGACACAGTTTTCCCTCCTTTTATACATGAACTACCACAGTGCCACCATGCAGCAGCAGCAGCAACTTCAAGGAGGCCAAGCATACATACAATTCACGAAATACTTACAGACAAGTATATACAAAATTCAGGATTCAGTGCTTAAGGCTCTCTGGATTAGCTGCATCAGCAGGATTAGGGTTTAGGATTAACAGCTGCTGAGAACTGGTTTTCAGACTTCTTTGGTAGTTTTACTCCAATGTTCAGGGTTTAGGGTGTTAGAGAGATTGATGGCTCTCTGTCATTGAGATTAGGGTTTAGGATCAGCAGCTGCTAGGAACTGGTTTTCAGACTTATTTGGTGGTTTTACTACAGTGTTCAGGGTTTAGAGAGATTGATGGCTCTCTCTCCATGGGATTAGGGTTTAGGAATAGCAGCTGCTAGGAACTGGTCTTCAGACTTCTTTGGTGGCTTTACTACAATGTTCAGGGTTTAGGGTGTAGAGAGATTGATGGCTCTCTCTTAGGCTTTAGCTTCTGATGCACCTTCTTCAAGGTTTTGTTTTCTCAAGGGTTTTTCTTTGTGTTGCTGCTGCAGAGTGTGTCTGTAATTTCTTACGGCAGTGTGATTCTCAGCAGTCAGGAATTGCTATGACAGGGTACGAGATGCTTTGCTTGCTACAAAAACGTAGCACAAAGCTCTGGAAAATTTTGCACCAACTACTGCTTACCTGCAAGGCCGAAACTCTGGACATGTGAGCAGTTCCAACCACGAATACAACCTCAGGCTCCACGTACCCATCGCTACGGCGCTCCACATAATCCACAGCTCTCTTCACGACCACTAGCGTACCATCTTCCACCAGATCCATGAGCTGCGGGAAGTGGGTCCGCACTGTTTCCACAGTCTGAAGGCGCGTCTCGGCCCGGAAGTCATAATCTTCCGGAGGAGGATCTACTACCACCCGCGACTTTGCTGCTGCTGCTGAAGGGGTAGCAGAAGAAGAACAAACAAGTTGCGATTTTCGGTATCGGAGGTGAGCATGGGCAGGAGGAAAAGGAGCAGAAGCAGTAAAGGAGAGGAGGAACAAGCGAGAGGAAGACACAGAGAATTGCGTATGGCTACAGCAGCAGCTCCTCGCCATGCCGAGCTCTCTCTCTCTCTCTCTCTCTCTCTCCCTCTTCCTCTTCCTTCTCTTCCTGTAAAAATTACAAAACTCACAAAACCCTAAACACCAAACCCTAAATGCATACCCTAAACCTAAACCCTAAAAGGAAGGGGCTTTTACTGCAAATGATGCAATTATGTGAATTTTGTTTCAATTTCAGTTTTATTTATTTATTGATATGAAACAATAATTTCATGGTTGTTATGTCATTTTTTCTTTTTTATCTTTTTTAAAAATAAATAAAATTATTTTTAAAAAAAATCTTAAAGTACAATTTCAAGTTGTAGACAGTTGTGTGACAATTGTTAGCAATTTTTTAGAATTTTATTTTCTTTTAGTTGCAAAGCAAAACAAAATTAATATGAGTGAGTTGGTTCAATTATAGGTAGTATTTCTCAAATTGACAAGAAAATTTCTCATAAATATTCATTTGCATTATTATTATTCAATCATGCAATAATAATAATAATAATAATAATAATAATAATCTTATTTCTGTATACTAATAATGATGATGATTATTATATTTTTTATTTCATTTTTTACACTCCATTATTTATTCTTTTGGCCATTGTTTTTATTTCCTTTTTTTGTGTTTTGAAGTGAAGAGGTACTTTACTTTCTTGCTGCATTGTGGCAAATTGGAGGATGATTCTTAGGACCCCCATCCATCTTCAAGTTTGTCCAAGAGATGCAAAGTGCACCTTCATTCAAATTTCTAGGGTTTTTTTTTTGCATTGGTTGATTCACATTCATCCAATTTGTGAGGAATATGTGTGGAACAATTTTTTTTTATCAAGTGTAAAAATAATAAATAATAAATAATAAATAATAAAAAAAATCTAAGCTTGGGATTGAATTACTAGAACACAACAATCTCTCTTGTGCATAGGTATACCAAAGTCTATTCTGCTAATGCTATAAGTTACATGGACATTAGCATTTTTACTTTGGCTGCAAAGAACTGCCCAAATATCTGTGTGTAATAAAATTTAAAAAAACCAACCTTTCTCCTAGTTATCAAAGGGTTTTTTCAAAAGGGTTTTTTTTTAAATGAAAAGAAGAAAATTAATTGAAAAATATTTTACTTCAAAAACCTTAAAATAAAATAAAATAAAATAAAATAATTTATAATTAAAAAAAAGGAGTCAGAAGATATAGTCAGAAATCCTTTCTCATTCTAGCTCACCTAACAAAAGCCTTTGTAGTAACCAGAGAATTTTCAACACCCATGTGTGTATCTCTCTCTCTCTCTCTCTCTCTCTCCAAGAAAACCCACAAACCCATGTTGCAAGAAGGCCTGTGAGTACTTAAAGATTTTCCAGCTGATCAATAAATATACTTGAATTGTCAGTTTGGGGAAACATGGAAGACAAAAGCCAGACTGAATGAACCAACAAGCTAGAGAGGGATGGATGGATGGTGGATGAACAGGAAATGGCTTTCAATCCATTTGGGTTTTAAGTTACCTAGCCTAACCATGGTAGTTGGGTTTAGTCTTTTGTTTACCACCTTACCTACTAACAACTCACTTGCCCCTTACTACCGTTATGTATTAACCATCTACATGCACTTACTTATTTGGTAGCCAACCCACACTCCAAACTACCTAAGTATGTATGTACCTACCAATGACCTATCTTTTTTACAAGATCCTTTTAGGGTTAGGGTTAGCTCGGTTTTTTAGATTTTCATGTATCTTACCTACTAACAACCCATTACCCCTTACCTATGTATTAACCATCTACATGCACCTATTTGTCTCATAGCCACCCATTATCCTACACACTTAACATTCTACCTCCTTCAAAAGACAAGGATGCTTAACTCGGTTTATATTTACTACCTAGCTATTAACAACCCATTAGTCTTCACTTATGTTCTAACCATCTACATGCTTATACTCACCTGATAGTCACCCATTATCTTGCATAACTACCACCTACTTAGTCTGACATATCCGATAAATAAATGATAGGGTTATCAAGGTGAAACCTGACATCAACTAAGGTTGGGGTTCATCCACAGTTGAGTCATAATCAATGTCAAAGGTGGGTATCAATATTTGAACATACCAGCATGGTACTAGTATTGGATTGTTTAACAACTTTTATACTCACCCTGGTCTTAGTATTAGGGTCCAAGGCTGATTTTTGGTTGGTATGTGACAAATATGTACTTGATATTGAGAGTTCTATAAGAGCATCTCTACTCTAATAGTGCTCAGAATGTCACTCTGGATAATTAAATTAAATGTCTAAGTATAGCCTCTTTTTTTTTGGCAACCCCACCAATAAAACTGTAACTCGAACTGCATATACGTGGGAACCACTAATAGCAAATCACCTAGACCAATCAGAAATACTGAGCTGCGGTCAGGTCCAATTTATTACACTCTTATTTTGGAGGTCCACAACTGTGTTGCGACTTTTACCACCCATAAAACTAAAATTGAGACTGCAAATAGGGTGGAGACTACCAAATAGCAAAACCACCAAGACCAAATCATTATGTTTTGACCAATCAAAAACACGGAAGAGCAATCAGATCATATTCATTACACTCTTCTCTAGAATTTTTGTTAGGCTTTGTTGTGCATTTCAGCAGCCGCCTCAGAGCAAACTATGCAAAGATTCTGGGCCAAAACTTTTTTGCAGAAGCCAAAGCACAAATGGCCATGTTTTGACTTTTCATCATCCAATTTTTAGTTTGCACGGGTCATATATTGAGCACCAGTGGAGATGCTCTGAGCCCTTTCAAGTTTGCAGAGTCTGCAAGCAAAGGTCTTGTTGGGTGTAGCCTATTTCTCTCTTCTCTCTCTCTCTCTTTGTAACTCTTTGACAAATCTTCACAACAAATTCAACTACGGAAACCCCAACCACAACAATATACATCCGTCAACCCTTGCCAATGTCAATGCACCTGCACAGAAAAGTCTATGAATCACAGCCTGAAAAAGAGTCCGGATCAAATCCAGTCAGGCTGGTGGAAAAAATGAATCATCGGGTGACACCTTTTTCTTCCATCTCTTATGTTTTTTTTTATTAAAAATTTCAATAAAAAGTGATACACCACCTTTTGTTCACTCAAAATGCTAAATAATAATTATTAATTAAATTAATTAAATTAAATAATAAATAATACATTCGTGCAAAGAAGTGAATAAATGTATGATTGGGGTCTATTTTATTTTCTCTCTTCTAGGCTCTCATATATTTTCTTTTTTTGAAATTTTGCAATTAAAATCACAAAGGCCTTTTCATCACCATTATAGAGGAATTACACCAACTCAAAAAAAAATACTAAAATTAAAATTATATATATATATATATGAGAATTGGGCCATTGTAGTTGGTGTGAATGAGTATCTTTGTTTCCTTTTGTCTTCAATGTAATGTGAAAGATGACTTTTTCAAAACTCAAAATGGGGCCCCCCAAATCTGCACCTGCAAGTGAAGTTTGAAGTTTGAACACCCTTCCCCAAATCACATGCCCTTGCACTTGTCTTTAGTGTAAGACTTTCAAGTTTGAGAAAGTCCATAGTTGAAAGTCTAGGTAGTTTCAAGTTTCAACACTAGAAACGAAACGAGCATTTGCTCATCCTCCTACTATGGAGCTCACTTCCATTTTCAACACTCCCCCCCCACCAAGACTCTATCACCTCACCTCACCTCACCTCACTTTTGTTGCAATGACCCACCCAAGACCCCACCCAATCTTAGAAGAGCATCCAAAATGCACCTTTAAGATTTTTGTGAAGGTTTCTTCTTCCCCCCCCCCACCACCCCCCTCAAATTTCCTTGTGGCTTTCGTAGGGCTTTTGGAAACGTGACTCATGCCGGGGATTGCACAAGTTTCTAGGTTTTTCTTTTCCTTCTTCTTTTTTTTGTCGGGGTCAAAGAAACTTGTATGATAAACCTTACTACTTCTCAATAAACGTCCACAACACGTAGCCCAAAAAAAAAAATTTGACCGTCAATGATCACGAGTATCTCGTTTATTCAATTGAAAGATGGAAATTTGTATATGAAAAGATTATGAAAGATTAGGCATATGCCATATACGTACACCAAAATTGTCAAAATGGATCATTCATGTTGCATGGACCTAAAACCCATCAAAGAAGCAAACCCCCAAAGGGAAGGCACAAGTGTGTGTGTGTGGGAGAGGGGGGCAATGTGGCCCCTACCCAAGAAGCTTCTATTTCTTTTATCGCTCCTAGTGTCATTGTGATTTGTAACGTGTACTAGCCATGATGAATAGCAATTGCAATACCTCATTGAACATTTTAAAGCTTTTTGTGCAATAGAACAAAGCAATACCAAAACGGTGTAAAATAATAATGCTTGTTGTTGGTTGGTGTGACCCATATCAAAAGCCTTTTTTTGGGGGTCACACAAACTTTGCGGAACCCTAAACTTCTAGAGTAGTTTACACTTCTACCAAATAAGGCTCGCCCTTTGGTTGATGAAAGACTCCTCAATTTCCGTTCATGTTTCACAACTATATAAACTATGCGACCAACCAATCGACATAAACTTGCCAAAATTTTATTGCAATAAAACACGACAACTAAAAGGGAAAAAACAAATGACACAAGTTTCATATACATATATGGCTATATAGATATATAGCCCAATTAGATGATAAAGCCTTAATTCAACTCGTTCATTTAGTTACTAAAACCAAACAACATAACTGAAATTTCTACCAAAGATTTTTGAATATGTAAACTTTGAATCCAATGGTAGGATTTGTAATCTCATTAAGGGATGAATAGATATTAAGACCAATTTTTTTTAACTAAGGCTTAAACTAATGGTTACCTAAAGGGCTCAAACTCAAACTCCTTAGGGGTTAATAAACTACCAAGAGTG
>Ga0209208_10000221_pt1 | contig 68014 bp, 36 predicted proteins | sample S1TSphfallax_3_FD_187694 | JGI IMG/M metagenome (GOLD analysis project Ga0209208, IMG submission 187694) | Host-associated microbial communities from peat moss isolated from Minnesota, USA - S1T2_Fd - Sphagnum fallax MG (SPAdes) (version 2) | ecosystem: Host-associated > Plants > Peat moss >... | reverse complement strand
GAAAAAAATAGCAAAACAAGCCTAACCTAATTCCACATGACAAAATAATTCTAAATATGGTCATGAAGTATGCAAGAAAAATATCTTGGGTGAAATTAGAGTATACTATCCATAAAATGTTGTCACAACTTTTTGCAACATTTTGGGATTTGCAATTGACCATATGACTAAATAAAAAGGATTAAGATGAGAAAGGAATTAAGCTACAATTGTTTATATCATATGATCACATTGTATAAGTTTCATGATTTTTTTTTGAATTGTCATAACATAATGGAGTCATAAATATTATCAAAAGCCTTATTACAATCTAGACTCAATATATATAGATTAAATGCACTTGAATGCAATCACAATAACAAGAGTCACAAAAAATGTTTATTTTTTCATGTTTAAAAGTGACTATTTAATTTAGTGTTGAAAGTATAAGATTTTTTTATATTATAAGGTTCATAATATATCATTGAAACATGTGAATAAATTTGAAAAATATTCATTGAATAATAAGCTTTCAAAAACATTCATTAAACATTACAACACATGTTTTTTTACATTAAGGTGCAAATTCCTTAAGGTGTACCAAAATCTTATCACAACATCACCCTTATATATTTTTTACCTGCTTTAGTTCACCATTTTAAATTTTATATAATTTTTTTTTCTATATTAGCTTCTTCTATCTATATTGCAATAGAAACACCTAAAGGAGAATTTGGTGTGTTTTTGGTTAGTAATGGAACCAATTGTCCTTATCGTCATAAAATAAGAGCACCTGGTTTTGCTCATTTGCAAGGACTCGATTTTATGTCTAAACATCATATGTTAACAGATGTTGTCACCATCATTGGTACTCAAAATATTCTTTTTGGAGAGGTAGATAAATAGGACTTTACACAAATCCCAATCTTTATCAAGCCAAAAAATAACATTTCTGCAAAACTCAAAATGTCAATAAATCATCAATGGCAATTCATCAATGTAGCTTGTGGAAAAGTATATACATAGTAAATTGCTATAAGGATGCGTGCAATTTACAAATTTAAAACTTTTTTTCCTTTCTGGAACTACACATTTTGTCCATTTTGGGAGTAAAGGGCATAGCTCTCTTCTAAAGGCAAAGCCAAAAAAAAATTTATTGATTTTTTCTTGCTTTGCGCCTTTTTGGTTTGTAGAGAAAAAAAACCCGCAAAGGTCGCAGGGCGACTTTTTTACCATGTAAAGACACATTTATGGATGATTATGATGGAATCTAAAATTGTAATAGTTTAAACTATAATCCTTCAAAAAACTTTGACAACTTTTGATTCATTATTTTTTATGGGGATCGAAATATAAGGTAATAAAGGACTGCAATAAAGACTAGGTCCTTTTCGTCTTGTGTAATTCACCCTAAGGATTTTCACCCACTAAAAAGACTTATAAATAGACTTCAAAACTTTTGAAAATTACATATATTTTGAAATCTTTTCATAAGCCTTGACATAATAATATTTTTAAAATTAAAAAAAAAATTGAAGAATCATTTGAAGATTTTTTACAAAATATTCTGAAAATATTCTTCCAAAAATAGTCCCAAAAGCAGGCAGGCAGGTGCGGTTCATGTTATCTTGTTTTCACCCACTTTCATATAATGCCTTTTAATGAATAAATGACTCAATGATAATACGATGTGATGACATTATACCAAAAAGGACTTTTGGAAGGATTTTGATGATCAAATTATTTTTTGTACTTTAAATTATGGGTTTTTTTTATTAATTCTTTTATTCATTGAAAATAATAATTTAGATGTTCATTTGTCAAATTCAAAATCTTTATAACAAAAATTACAATATGAAATTTCTTTTATGATGAATGTCAATGAAAATTTACAAAATGATTTATGTGAATCAAGGTATAATATTTTCATAGTGTTTATTTTCCTCTATAATGGATTCTAGATGTGCCTAAAATTGTTACACTTAATGTGTTTTCACCCTTCTAGTAAAACTTTATTAAAAACATAAACCAATAGGAACAAGGTTAAAGGTTGTATTTCAACTTGATGTTGAACATACACAAAATAATTTCTAGAGGGCACATTTTATTTATATTCACAATAGTAAAAGACCCCCATTTTTCAACCACAATATTTTCAACTACAAGTCCTTTTCAACTGTCTCAATCATAATTATTTAGTTATTTAATTAAATAATTCAGTCTTACCAAGCAAGTTGAAACATCAATTATTTTGGTAGATAGTTGAACCTAAGTCTCAACTAAAAGGATAGTCACAAAATATTTTGGATTAATGTATTAGTTGCAATTTTGCCACAACTATCTTTCAACTATATGGACTATTTGTAAATATAGTAGGTCTTACCTATATTAGGTACTTATTAATTACTAATAAGTAGATACCTACCTAGTTACCTACCTAATTAGTAGTTAGGTACTTAATTAGTGTGTATTTAAAGCACTAAGTAACTAGGTCTTTAATAGGTAGGTTTAACTTTTAATTAGTTAATAAGTACCTACTTACGATATATATATATATATATTCCCACTTAAATTAGTATAACATAGGTCTATATTATTATTATTACTATTATTATAAATATTTAATAATGATGATAATAGTTTTTTTTAATTTGTTAGATATTTCTTTGTTTAATATATAGCTAATAGGTGGATTATGTTAGTATAGCATAACTAATGGATAGGGTAGACATGCCTATCACCAAACCTTTACCATATTTTTGAAGTTTATTGTCTTTTTGGAAAACACTTCCACACATATGTCAAATGCTTTAGAACTATTTTGCCATTGGACATGGCAAAGGTGAAGTAGAAGGAATAAGTGCCTTATTGAAAAGGGAGCTCCATAAGGAGCAAATCAAACTTGATGGCATGAAGATCCATAATGCTAGTGAGGAAATTAATTTCTTAAAAGTTGAAGCCAATAAATTTGGTGTTGTGCATGCAAGTGCATGAAAGATAGCAAACAAGATTATTTGGGAGGTAAAAGTGGGGAATGTTGATAGGAGCAATGGCTTTTATTGTGCAATTATACATGGGAGTTCGAAAGTTCACCAAGTATGATATGTGACATGTCAAGATCCAACAATGTTTGAGTACAAAGACTTGTCATGCTTTTGCGTTCAATGTCAAGATTTTCTAGTAGACTTTGCATGCAATACAATTACTTCCAAACTGCCATTGAATTTATTTTTTTATTTCCAAGGTGTTAGTATTGAAATGCTTGCCACTGGTCCATGATGTGTAGAGAAGTACAATTGTACTTGAATGTGTCAATATTGAGTTTTTGTTATATCTTGAGTGTAGGCAAACCATGTCTTCCCTTGGTAGTTAGTAAGGTTGAAGCCCACTAATCCAATTGAAGTGCGAGAAACATTGCATGACTTTGAAGATGAAATAGAATATGGCAATGGGGGAGAACAAATGGTAGAGGACATTCATGGGGGGACAATGTGGTAGTCAAGTGCCAAACTTCAATGGATGAATAATATTGAATTTTACTATGTGACAAGGGTCTACACATGGTTACACAAGGTTTTAAGGACGATTGGGGTCTAGACTAGGTGCTTGGAGATTAGGTCATTCAAGGCGTTTAGTATGAATGTTTATGACCAGGTAGTAGGTCATATATCCTACTAAAAGATTCCCCACCTACTATTGTTTTCTCACATTTAATACTTGCTTCCAAATTTAGGATGCCACCTACTACCCATGATGTGAAAGATTCTAATGCAACCTATGAACTCACATCTAATGTGAGTCACATCATCCAACAAGGTTTGGGAGCTCATACACTAGCTAACATTGATGATGAATAATAATTATTAAATTGAACTTATGTATTGCAACTAGCAAATTTTTTGTATAGATTTTGTACGTTGAAGATTTTGTGTTAATGGATTTGAAGTAACCAACATGACCTATTTACCTTGTTGGAGGCTCTTTTGGGCGTGCTCTAGCCCTTTTTGTTGCTACAAGGAATGCTACCTTAGACTTGGTTTTGATTCTTGCCAACCTTAGTTTATGAGAAATTGTGTTATGTTTTTATAATTGAACATCATTTCCAAAAGGAGGTCAATCTATCAAGATTCACAATCCAAGGGAAAGTTTAATGCTAAATAACTAGAGGATCAAATTTATGGGTGCACTTTAAGTTGTGGACAACCTGCCATCTTTTTAAGAAAATGTTTCAATGTTATTTTGATTCAATATTTTGGCATGTAAATTATTTAGTAGGTTTGATTGGTTATGTAGGGTATCAAAGCTCACTTATATTGTCCTAGGATTGAGCTACAATGCACATTGTAGAATTGTTTTAAACTTTTAATGTCTTCTTTTCAATATTGTTGAAATAACCAACATGACATGACTAGGATCTTTTTATTACTTATGGTACCTTTTGATATTGATTCAATAAGTAGGTTGGAACACAAATAGCACCATGGTGGTCCTGCATGCAAGAAGATTACTTGGAATAAGGTTTATTTCAGTTTAAGAGGACATTTTTTTTCTCTGTTGGCTTGTTACTATTATGTTTGTAAACTATTACAATTTTAGGATAGTTCAAAATTAAAGCATTTACAAACGTGTTCATTATTTTTGGAGTATTTTATAAAATCAAAGTTTTGTTTTGACTTCTTATGCCTAATTTTCAAGTCTAATCGAATGATGATAATAAATAAATAAATAAAAGACTTGCTTCATCAACTTGTATCAATTTTGTTTATGGAAGGAATATGAAATTTACAAATTTACAAATGTTGTTTCTGGTCCAACCAAATTATGAAGGATTTATTTTGTCAATGAACATGTTGGTCAAATTTGGAATCTGAAATGTATTCACAACTGAATACATTTCTATTATGATGTGTGATCATAAATGTGGTCAATTGTGAATTAACTACCATTTTAGATTATGTGTTTTAAAGTTGGGATTCAATATTTAGATTCCAAATGTGATGAAGAGTTAGAGCTTAAATGTTTGTTTGTTTTTTCTTGAGCTTTAACTTTTGTCCAAATATTGTATGACAAGGGAATTTGTCCTTCAATTATCATGATGACTACATTGGTGGACAAAAAATTCTCAGTAGCAATTACCGCAACCCTACAAGATGTTCTAGTTGTTTTAAAAATCCAAGTCAAGTATTCAAGTGAACAATAATACTAAATGTCACACAAGGATTGCCATTTTGATGTTCACAATTGAAACTAATTTGAAGGCCAAGTTATTGCCATAGATGGGCATGCCATTGAAAGTTAAGCTTTCATATTCAACAAGTCTATAAATCCATCCATGCAACAAACACATCTGGAAAAACCAAATCTTAATTGTAACAACAACAAACTTTCACTTGTTCAAAATTATTGGTTGTGCATAATTGAACTTTCATTTGTCCAATCTTGATCTAGTTGTCACTCTTATCTTGCTTAAATCATGTTTACAAGTGTTTATAACATGATTGGGATTTTAGGCCTTAGGGGGTTTGCTAACCTTAATCATTTTTTCATTGCCATTCCCTACTACTAAAGTTTCTTTCATTCCATCAAATAGTTTATTTAATAGTTCCTTTGGAATGGTGACTGTTTTTTCTTGTGAGATGGTGGTCAACACATTAAGGATTAAGCTTTGAAGTATAGAACTTGCCTTGTCCCCTTCACTTTCATAATGACTCTTCTTGGGTGGGGGGAATTCTAAACATGTTCCTAAAGGGTTGAGTACAATGCTTGATTTCTTCTTGGGAATTATCTTCCCTACAAATGTTGGTGACAATGTTTTATCCATATTCTACCTAGGTGATGTTGGTTCAGCCACCATGTCTCTAGCACCTACACAACAACAATATAAAAAATGAGATATATGCAACTTAATGAAGTAAAAGGCCTAAAGTTCATATATATTAATGATGAATGAGCTCAAGATAAAAAATAGCCAACATATTAGAGTCCAAGTTGTTCATATTTTGTGTTGATTCTTTCAACCCCAACTCCTTGTTCTGCATCAACTAAGTCAAGGAGCATCTTTGCTTGAGATTTTTCAAGTAACTTCCTTTTTCGTCTATGGATAGTAGGAGATTTCACTTCCTCCTCTTCACCTTAAAAATCCTCCTAGATGTGGTGTGGTGACATGGCACTAGTTTTGGACTTGTTAGGTGAGGTTGAAGGAGTCAATTTCATATGATTTGAACATGATAACATACTAGCAAGACTTGATGTTTGTGTGTGCTCATAGTGTGTTTTGTCAATGGAGCTTGTGTCACCATACTCAATACATTTCACCTTAGTTGTTGCACCTACAACCCAATTGTTAAAACATTTTAGCCCACAATTGAAATTCATGTTTCTCTAAGCACATAGTAATGGTACAAAAAAACAAATAAGAGAAATGCATGTATAAAAACATGGATATTAAAAGATGCTCTTTGAGCTTTGTCCTCCAAAGCTTTCATGCATACCTTACTAATCTTTTTCATGTCATGTTTGAAGTCCAATAATCCATCCACATCCTTAATTTCCTCCACAATTGCAGGTATTATAGTAAGATTTTGTTCCCCAAATACAAATGCATATGAGTCCAAGTTTTTGTGAATTTGAAAGGTCATTCCTCCTTGCCTCTCATATTTGTCACTGCAATTTGAACTTTTAGTAGAAGGACCTTTCAACAATGAACTTGTGCTCATGTATTGTGCCTTTTTTCAACTAGTAACAACAATAGCTTCTGCCTAGTTAACTGGATGGCCTTTGGTTTTTGCTATCCAACCCTTCACTAGCCACAAGTATAAATCATTGTTTGTGATATCGCAAGTGCCTTAGACTTTCCACTATAAATTTTCCAATTGTTTTCTTTGTTCCTTTGATAACAAAGGATTAACGATTCAGAACTTATTAACATTAATTGCCAAAGACTTATACAATGTTAGCAATGGTAACTGGAGCATTAGTAATTTGGATTAGGATCCATTCCTTTAGCTAATAACTTCTTAACCTTTTCAAAAAAATTCACATCATAGAATTTATAATCAACCCAAGGCCATGTGGAGTACTCAAGGTCAATATCTTTCTTGCAAGGGTTCTTTTCCTTTCTTTCGTCCTTCCCCATCATGAATTTAGGACCTTCAAAATTTGTTTTTACAAGCAAATAATTTATTAGTCTTCCTGATGGAATAGATCCTAATTACGCATAGCCATACTTGTATTAATTATAATACAAATCATTTACAATTGGTAGCCAAGAAGATTGTTTATGGCATTTGGTTTCCCAATTTACTTCAATAGACATTTGTTGTAATAAAAGCTAAGTGCATATTGTAATTCTATGGGCTAGAAAATGACCAATTGTAACACAATGACATATGAACATAATGAACCCACTCATAATGGAAAACATAAGACCAAACTGATTGCATGGTGTTTTAGATGAAAGAATAACTTGCCTTCAAAAGATTTTATACTTTGAAAAAACTTGATGGTACAACTAGATTGATATTGGTTATAAAAATTAAAGCTTTGCAAAGTGAACACACGGTCAATTAGGTTTTTTTGCCATGATTAGTTACAAAATTAATTCAATGTCCATGAACCAACTCAAAGCTTTAATCAGCAAAAAGATGTTGACTTACCAAGAACAAGGCTCTCCTTTTGGAATTCAAAAGGATAAAATCATAATAAGAACTCAAAGTTCATAGTAACTCCTACTTATTCAAGTAAGAAAAACTTGATTAAAACTTCCTTTTGGAAACACATAGTGTTGCCACATACACTAGTAGAAATGAAAACAAAGCAAAATTTGGTTTGTCCTATGCTTGGGATCATACAAAACATTGCCTGAAATTTGCAGCTCCTTGAAGAGCTTTATGGTATAAACGAATGAATATCTACTTGTGAAGGTCCAAAATTCTACAAACTATACACACAATTCATTAGATCTTGTTATTATTATCACCTATAGAATTAACTTATAATTAATATACATCAATCAAGTAGTATTAAAAGTTTTATTGATATTAATTTTGACAAAGTAATAGAACAAAAATGAAAAAAAATTTGAATAAACTTGGTTCATCCAATGTTTTGGATCATATGTAACAACTTACTTGAACTTTTATAGTTTGGAAGATGCTACTTGATGCAACAACTCTGGATTTCTAGATGGAAAGGTCTAAAAAGATCTAAATAACACACACATAAGTAATAAGTTGAATCCATATAAGGTATTATTTCCATGACTTACACCATCAAAGAATTTTGACTCAACTTTTCAACTAGCATTAGAAAAAATCTAATGGTGAAAAGTCCTTCTACTTGACAAAGGTTTCCATTGTGTAAACTATCATTGACTTAGAATTGGTGTTTGCTTTCGAAAATCAATAGATAATATAGTTTATAAAGGATAGTTAATGCTTAGTTTTGGAAATTAAAGGACAATGTAGTTTACAAATTAAAACAATCACTACTTGCTTTTGGGGATCAAAGGTCCATGCACTTCAACAAAGACATAAATTAGGTAATTAGTGCTTACATTAATAACTCAAAGGACAATGTGCTTCACCAATTAGGACATACATCAAGGAATCAATACTTACACCTGGAAATCAAAGGACAACATGTGCTTCACCAAGGACATACATTCAGTAATCAATGCTAGCACTTGGAATTCAAAGGATAATGCATTTCACCAAGGATATACATCCAACAATTAATGCTTGCACTTGGAAATCAAAGGACATTGTGCTTCACCAAGGACATACAACAAATAGTCAGTGTTTGCACTTGGAAATCAAAGGACAATGCGTTTCACCAAGTCCACATATAACCAATAGTTAGTGCTTACACCTAAAAATCAAGGGACAATGCACTTCATGAAGGAAATGATCTAACAATTAATGCTTACACCTATAAATTAAACGATAATGCAATTCACCAAGGACATACATCTAACATATCATAGTGCTTACATTTGGAAATTAAAGGATAATGCATTTCATCGAAGACATGCATCTAGTAGTTTTACAGCTTCCAACTAGAAATCAAAGCATAATGCATTTCACTAAGGATAAAATTTCAATCTTCACCATTTACATTTGGAAATCAAAAGACAATGCAATTCAACATAAGGTTCATAGTAATGTTCAATATGGAATTCTTACTTTTGAAGGGATTGGAAAATGCATTTAAACATTTAAAGCAACAAGGTGCTGAAAATAAGTTATATTTACCCTCAAAGAAAATGAAGATCATCTTTTGGAAGCATGAAGGGTCTAGTGCCTCCAACATGTCCACATGTGTAAACCACATAAGAACTTGCAGTTGCTTTAGATTTTGTTTGTCACAACCTTAGCCTTGGGTTCGTGACCAAAACAAGGGCTTTCAAAGGTGTAGGCCACAAAGGAAGCCCATGAGTCACATCTCATGCTCCCGGGAATGTAGGAGAGTGTGAGGGAATGAACCTTCACACTCCCAAGTGAGCTTCCATTTTGGGACTTAGAGTGTCAATGGACTCCCAAATTTTTAGAAAGCGATTGTAGGGGTCAAAACCCATTGGATTGAGGAGTTCATCATATCATTGGAAAGATCTTGGAACGTAGATGTCTAAAATGGGCCCACATGACCCATTTGGACAATTCTAACACAAGTTATGGCCAAAAAAAGGGTTGGGAATTAGATTGACAATTTGATTCTCGACCACTAAAAGTCAAGAATCGCCCCAATTTCCTTGCATCCAAGTGGTGTGGTACATACCATTTGGAAAGCTCTCAACGAGGGCTACAACTTTGCTTGAAACCTCATCTCAATTGGAGGTTTGCACACAAAGTTATGGGCCGCCAAAGTTGCGGGAGTCCCAGTTGTGAGAACTTTGGAACTCCCACTTGGGAGTCCCAAGACAAAAGGACATTTGGGTGCTAGTCTCGTGGCCAGGCACATAATATATATAAGGGGGAAGGTGCTGGCTTCCCCCAAGTCTGGGCCGTGGTTAGTCTTATGAGTTCGTGTTTGCCCGTGGCTCATCTGTGCACCAAAGTGCTCCAATTACACATTAACCAACTTGTTGTTTGATTTGTGCATGTTCGTGTGAGTAAGTGAAGTGCTTGTCAATCTTCCTAGTCCCACCCCAGAGCTCCAACACACCCCTCTACCCCTGAAGTGTTGCAAGCCAAGGAGCACGCCCCAATTCCTTCACCTTCCGTTGTCACCTTTGGACTCACAGTTGAGTCCATCAAGGAGCTTGGGGGTGCGTCATTGTTTTATAACAAATCAAATGCATTAGGTCCTTAAATAATATCTATAAAGTTCATGCAATTAAAAATATAAGATCTCAACACCATGTTTGCTTGCAAACATAAGCAATGATCTACAATGAACACATGTGAAGTCATAGGCACCCAAAAAGATCACAATTCAGTCAAATGAGATTCCAAACAACCTTGCAAATGCCATTGTTTTTATAAATTTTTGAAGTAATTTCCATTTATTCTAAGCTTCAAAATTATAATGGCACAAATATGTTAATCAAACTAACAAGGTGCATGCTTAACTAACACCAAATATTTTTACAATGGGTCACATTAATAGAAATTGGCCAAAATGTAACCATTGTGCCATGTCATCACTTGTTCTAACATGAGCTCCATCATCTCATTGCCATCGCTTATGTTGCCATGTACATTTTACACCCTACCCCCTTTTGTTAGTTATTTTTATTTTCTTTTACTTTATGTTGTGCTACAGAAGACAATGACGAGTAGTTATTCATCATTATCTTCTTCTTTGTGTTGCCTTGGTACAAAAGACAACAATGAGTAATTGCATTCCTTCTTAAACCCTGCAGTTGAACAAAAAAAAAGAATGCAATATAAAAATATATGATTCAAAAATTATTTATGGATGGTATGTTTGCATACTTAAATTATATTTTAAATTAATGTTATTTGTATCTTATAATTAAAACCTAATTTGTTTTAGCATTTTTTTGTGTTAGGCACAACAAATGAAGCTTTTGTGTTTGATGCAATTTGACTTGTAGTTTATCATTGTTAGTTGTTTATTCATCATTATGTAGGAAAAGTTGTAGTCATTGTAACAAACTATCAAACCAATATGGACATTGCATTTAGTTCATCTTCCTAAAATGAATAATCATAAATATGGAATTGTAGTCAAACTTGTAGTGAAGCTTTAGTGCACGTACCCACCATTTTTGTATTGAATCATTGTAGCTTAACTTAGCATGATCTTTTTATCACCATCATTTTTGCAAAAGTGGTTACTTGAACATTTTTGTATCAATCCACTTATTTTAATTTTGAAATTTAATTTCAGGATTTATGGATTTTGGGATCACTTTATGCCATGTTTCACACAATACCCCCATCCACTATGAATGAATTACATTTCCCATAAACCAAATGAGCAATAGCTTCATCTAATAGGGTTAACACATTTTGTGGCCATGCTAGAGTGTTCAAACAATACCTTCATGAATGCAAGTTGAAGTTGAATATTAAAATGACTAACTATGCAATACTTTCATGGTCTTCATCATGAAATACCCACACAATAACCTTTTTGAAAAAAATATTTTAATTAATTATATATAATTATATTGTTTGCCTTCATGAAATGAACCTTTGATGCATAAATTGGTTTGTTTATGTGAGTATTGCAAACTCTTGATCTTCTATTGTTAATGGTTTGGGTTCTCCATAATGCCTTTCAAATTGTAATACCCACCTTGTCAATTGACCCATATTTATATTACATTACCTTCATTTAAACTTTTGCTTAATTTATGTTTCAAATAAACAAGGGGGACATTGGGTTTTAGGTAACCTTTTTGTTAGCATTTATATTATTTTCATGGAATATTTTAAAGGTAAATTAATGTATTCACATACACAAATATACAAGGATGTTCATCTTTTTCTTTTGTCTTTCATCTACTAAAAGAGAGGAAAATGAAGGTGACTCCATGGCAAAGGTATGAATGATATAAACCTTTCCATTTGTTTTGTTTACATTTTATTAAAGGTTGGGGTTCCTCCCCCCAAATTAGGTCTAAACACAAGTTTTATTGGTACTTATATAAAATTGTTGTAATAGTTGTTCATATTTTTATTACAACTATGTATTTAATGTTTATAGTCTGTACACAATTTAGGGTTATGCAAAAATAATTCCAAAATTAAGTTTAACACTTAGTTGTAGAAAAATTGTTAAATTTTAACATTAAAGTTATGCAACCAATTTTTTTTGTGTTTATTTAATTGAAGGTCAATGTAGGGATTTTTGGTTGCTTAAAAAGGTTTTAGCTCAACATTTTAGGGTTCATTTGTATAGGTCTACTTAGTTTTTCAAATTTTAACCTATGCGTCCATTAGGTTGTAATGTCTACATAATTAATTCATGATTTATGCAACAAAATTTACAAATTAAGTTAAGGGTTTTTTGGTCATTTGTAGGAAACTATTTAGTTTCTAGATGAAGGTTAAGATTCCATTAGGTCAAATGTTTACATAATTTAGGGTTGAGCAATTGATTGTGTAGGAATTATGTTGACCTAGACTTGGACATTTATATTAAATATTGTAGTTTTTCAAACTTTTTGGTTGTTTTAACCTAGGTGGTGGATGAGAAAGTATTTGTAATATTTGCATCTTCCAACCTTTTTATGACCTAAATATAATCGGTAGCAAAAATGATCTAAGCGAATTGCAAGGACTTGGGTTATTTGCATTTCAATTTTGTAATAGGTGCCCCATCTCAACATGTAGGTATTATGAAAATTTGGTCCACTATCATTCAAGTCTCATCACATCATGATTGTCCAATGTATGCAATGCCCTTAGTCATAGTTGTGCCATTGTGATGATAATTACTTAAAAGAAAAATGAAATAAAATAAAAATATGCAATATTTGCATTTGAAACATTAAATCCTAGTTGGATTTCTTATGTTTAAAGCAATACCCAAATGTTGCGCATAAAATATCCATTGTTAATGATATTAAAAAATATGATGATAGTTTTGAATTTTGTTATAATTAAAATAAAAATAAAGAAATTAGACTCATGATTTTTATAAAAAAAAGAATTGTAAAAGGATAAATAAATTTAACCAAAAAATAAAAATTTAACCAAAAAGAGATATAGGTTTGCTAAAATATAAAGTTTTAACCAAGAAGAAATAGAGGTTTTGCTAAGAGATAGAAATTTCACCAAAAAGAAATAAAAGTTTAGGAAGGAAGAGATATAAATTTTGTTAAGAGATAAAAGTAAAACCAAGAAGAGATAAAAATTTAGAATAATAGATATAGGTTTTGCCAAAAGATATAACTTTAACCAAGAAGTGATAAAGGTTTTGCCACAAGATAAAAGTTTAACCAATACGAGATAAAAGTTTAGCGAATAAGAGATAAACGTTTAGCTAAGAAGAAATATAATTTAGCTAATAAGAGACATAGGTTTTGCTAAGAAATAGAATTTTAGCCAAGAAAATATTTAGGTTTTGCCCAAAGATAAAATTTTAGCTAAGAAAAGATAAAAAGTTTTGCCAAGAGATAGAGATTTAACCAAGAAGAGATAAAAGTTTTGTCCAAAGATAAAAATTTACTAAAGAAAAGATAAGAGTTTCACCAAAAGATAAAAATTTAGCCAAGAAAAAAAAAAAGTTTTGCCAAGAAATAAAAGTTTAACCAAGAGAAAATAGAAGTTTAGCCCAAAATAAATATATGTTTTACCAAAAAATAAAACGTAGGTAACAAATTAGTTGTTAGTTTGTAGGCAGGGCTAAGATGTAGGTCAGTAGGGTAGCTAGTTGGGGGTTAGTATGGAGATCAGGGTTGGGAAAAAATTAGCAACAGAAAAAAAAGGTCAAAGGTCAGCAGCCAAAAAAGATTGACTGTAGTAGAATCTTAGATATAAATTCACTACGTTCATCCGTCTATGACGGAGCTCGGGTCCGTCACAGAAGGACGACCAGGCCCGGCTTGGCAAAAACGGGATTACCTTCTGTCTGTTAGTTATTACATTTTTGAAGTTACCTTCTTTTACCTAATTTACCTAAGTTACTTTCTACGAAGCAGATAGACACTGTTGAAAATGTAACTATTGCTCCCCGGGGGCGGGGGGGGCCAGCACAGGGGGGTCGGCACGGGCAAGAAATTTTAATTAATGAAAGGACAAATTTCAAATTCTCAAGAACTGTCACCTTTGATTTTCCAAGCCCTAGACATCTACGGTCATGTTTTTTGTTTTTACTTTAGTCCATGGACCTTTTCGGTTTAAAAAAATTGGGAGACTTCCCAGTGACCGAAGGTCACGGGCACCCACCAGTGTTGGTCACCAGTGTTGGTTAACGTAGGGTAAGGTAAAAAGGCAGATGAAAAACACAGCCCATCCTATGGACAGAACGACCAACTGGTGCAGTCATGGGGGCTGCTTCACTCTGGCCTCACTTTACAACTTCTCGCCGGTTTGGTTTCATGGCCTCTCCTTTCTCCGTCTGCACATTAGAAGTTGGGGACCCGTGATCCACTCTAGAAGCTTGACGTGCATTTTGGCCATTTACACGAGAAGATGGAGTACTGACTAGCAAAATTATAAGTTGTTCTCTTCAGCTCTCTTTGTTGAAGTAGCCGTCTTACCTTCTTACCATGGCTTTATCTTTCACCGCCACAACAACAAAGCAGCAGGCGAATACATATCTTATAGAGCCAACAACATCGGATGACGAGGCTCATGTCGTTGTAGCAACTTCTGTAGTCACAACAAACCAGCACCCGAGTATTGATCTCATGGACGCAACGAAATCCGATGATGAGGCGAAGACTGATGTAGCAACTTCGGTAGCCACGAAAAAACAGCAGGCGACTGTGGATCTCCTGGAGGCAGCGAAATCAGATGGCCAGGCGACGGCCATTACAGCAACTTCAGTAGCCACAACAAAGCAACAGGCGACTTTGGATCTCCTAGAGGCAGCGAAATCGGATGACGAGGCGAAGGCTGTTGCAGCGCTAACTCAGTCGGGCGTGGATGTGAACTGCCGTGAAAATTTTGGGGGTCGTTTTACGCCACTGATCCGGGCTATTCAATCAGAGAGTGTGAAGGTCGCACGGGTCTTGTTAGCGGATCCCAGAGTCGAGGTGAATGCAGCTGATACCTGGGGTCTAACTGCTTTGCATCGAAGTCGGAGAGAACTTCTAACAGCAATAATCGACTCCCAAAGGACGGATATAAATTGGAACATCGTTGAAAAGACTGGTCGAACACCACTGCTTTGCTTGGCAAGGATGGATGGTCTAGCAGAAATAGAGAAGCTGAGCACAATCGAATCAGTGAACTTCTTAGCAAGATCCATTGATGGGTTCACGGCATTGCATGAACAGGCAGAACAAGAATCACCTTTTCCAACTTGGTTTCGAAAAGCATCTGAAGACATTAGGTGCAGATTTGTCGATGAGCTGTTCAAATTGCTTGAAACGAGACACCAAGACTTGGTCAAGTTCGTGAATGCCACAGATATTCTAAACCGATCTGCGCTGCACTACATAGCAGAAGAAGGATCCGTAAAAATGTTGAGGAGGTTGTTGGAAAAGTGCCCTACAGGTATGAGTGTCACTGGTGTTGACTGTCATGGTTTTACACCACTTCATTTGGCTGTTCGAAGGGGACACACAGGCGTGGTAGAATTGCTTCTTACCGCGCCGAGCATGGATGCTAATGTTGCCGCTACCGTAAATGCGTCCACTCCAAGTGGACTCAAGCCATGGGAACCCGATCATTTGGATTTTTGTAGGCCAGATTTATTCTCAAAAGCACCCAAGGAGGTACCCACTGCAGCCAACCTCACACCTCTACATTTTGCTGCCATGGATGGACACACGGAAATAGTGGATCTACTTCTGAAGTGGGAAGGGATCCATGTTGCTCCCTTGGACACGAAAGGACTTTCACCATTTGACTATTCTATACAGAATGGTCACTCGGGGGTGCTGAAGCTGTTGCTAGAGAAATTAGAGAATATAGGAGAGCCGTTCACGTTCTGCGACGAATGGCTTGCACCACTTGACCATTCCATACGGGTAAGTCACTTGGAGGTGGTGAAGCTGTTGGTAGAGAAAGGGGAGCCGTTCACGCCCCTCAACTGCGAGAAGCAAATGAGTATGTTTGAAAACTTACTACATGTGGCTACAGAGCATAATGAGGAGGAAATAGCAGTTCATCTCTTGGATACATTAGGTTTGAAAACACAAGTTTTGGCTCGCACTATAACCCAATCCTCCAGCCCTCGGAGTGTGCTATTAGCTGTAGCTGCAAGAGAGAATCACTTTAAAATCATCCGACATGTTTTGAACTGGTCTCCAGAGGTTGATCCAAATGCTTCAATTGAATTGGTTGCTGAGCAAGACCTGGTCGCCTCACCTCTTCATTTTGCTGCTCTGGGAGGCCATGTAGAAGCTGTAAGAGAACTTTTGCTTCATCACAACCTGGATGTCAACGCCAAGGACAACAAGAATAGGACGCCATTGTTGTGTGCTATTAAAGAAGACAAATTGGGAGTCGTGAAAGCCTTGTGTTTTGATGATCCAGCAAAACGCATCAGGGCCACCGAAGAATATACAGATGGCCGAACTCCCATCCAAATTGCTACAGAAGCCAACATGAAAGAGATTGAGAAGGTGTTACTAGAGCGACCTGAGGTGAAAGATTTTGTTGACAGATTATATAGGGATAGGCAAGTGTTTGTGGATGCTGCAAATGCTCTTCTGGTTGGTGCAGCATTGATTGCAAGCGTCACTTTTGCAGGTTGGTTACAACCCCCTCTAGGCTACATTCCAGACTACGACTTCTCACAACCCTTTCCAGCCCCACCTCAGACACCAGAATCATATGCTGCAGTGAAGAACCACGAAACTGTCAAGGCATTTTGGGTGTTCAACAGCCTCTCTTTCTTTTTTGCCATTGCAACAGTCTTGGCCGGTGCAGATGCAGCCTTGCCAAACCTCCGAGACGACTTCATTGGAAGACGAGTCAAATCAGTAGAGAGAGCCCTCATACGAGCTACCATTCTTTTAGTGATCTCGGTGGTTTGTGTGCTTGGTGCTTTTGCAAGTGCTGGCTTTGCAGCACTTCCTCCTCTCCTAAAATACGATACTAGTATGATCATCACAGTTTTTTTCGGTGGAACAATTTGCATGCTCACTCTTGCAAAAATCATATGGAAACGGTCAACCCCAATTCGCATGCAATTCCTAAAGACTTCAACAACAATGACAGCTGGTGGTCATGCAACTGGTTTACCATGAATTTATTGGACAGCATGCTTATTCAATAGAAGTTGAAGGTCTCTTATAATTAGGGTTGAATCTTGTAGGTAAGGTCGGTTTGTAGTTAGTCTCACCTGCCACATTGCTCAGGCTTTTATGTGATGGTGTAATACAGCTCTTGGAACCATTTCACTTTGTTCAGCAATATACATCTATAATTGTCTTGCATTCACTGTTATTTCGGGAGGTTTATTTTTGTTGCAAGTGCTCCTACTTGGCTTTACTCATCAATATTTTTTTCTCATTTTGTGGGAAGTTCAAGTATCAACACAATACCTCCAATGTAGGTGTTGCGGAAACTGGAGATTGGTTGGAGAAACAGAGGTGTCAATCCTGTGTGTTCCAACTGAGAATGTCTCTAAAAGCAATCTTGCAATAAGGTTGTGTGCTTGGGGTAGTGATTCTCCATAGCCATACACTGCAGGCCAGAATATAATTCAAACTCTAGGACAAATTTCAGACAATGTGGGACTCTCAGAATTGATGTGGCCCAAACCCTTGTTTGCTGTGGACATTCAAGCTGTGTCATTCAAAATCATCATTCTACAATCTGGTGACTGTATTCCTGTTATGAGTCCTCACTGCCCTTTGCCTTTCATGACTTTGTTGGAATGCATTCAACTGATAGAAATGCCAAGAAAGGAGTAAAAACCACAAAAAAACCTGACCCAGGTAAGTCCAAATGCAACAAGGATATGGCACATCCAGATTATAATTACACCAGCAGATTTTTGTTAAACTGCTAGTGTGACTTCACAAGAGCAGAAAGGACTTCAGAGAATCACATCGTTGCAAGGCACAAAAATGTACTACCTGGAATGGTCAAGCCCCCTACCCATTCTGTTGGGTAAGGTGACAGTTGAGCCAGGTGATGAAGATTATGTCATATAATGAGGTCAAGAAAATGACATAATCTTCTGCCACCCCAGACCTTAATGTTGCTTAGAATCCACCTTGTGGATCAATGGTGTCAGTGAGCTTCCATGTGTGGAGAAACTAGAGCAGAGTGTGTTGTTGGGCTATTTAGGACCCTCTGGAGAAATGGTCACATCTTCCAACAGAGTACAACCCCACTTTGAAGGGCTGACAATGGGACCCTGCATGGCTGCTGCTTCAGGAGCTTCAGAAGGTCAAGTGCCCCAAGGCAAGACCAAATCAAGAGAAGAATTCTAGATCCTTGAAAGTTCAAAAACAATTATCATGGATTTGAGTGGACACAATCTGAGGTCCTTCAGAGAACAGGCTTCCAAGTGTTGCTGCAAGGTTTGATTTTCAGGTGAGGATTGGCGGTGTTGAAGGTGATGAGAAAAGAAGATTGTTGATAATGATGACGATGATACAAATGGACCAGGATTCACACCCCAGTTGCTGGTCTTGCTCAGAGACATTTGCTATATTTCCAATTTTAGCCAAAGAAGGAGAAGAATTACTTCCAGCTTAAAATTTGTTGGCTTGCAATTTGAGCAGGTTCACAAACTGGGTTCAAATTGCTCCATTGAAATGGGGCACTCATTCTGCTGAAGGGATGTGAACAACAAAACCAAGTCCAATGGTGATGGGTACCATGCAACTTCTGGTTTTAAGAAATTCTATTGCTAGAATCCTCAACAATCCAGTGTAACAACTCAAGAACTGCACCAAATTGGAGGATTAGAAATGTAAACTCAAACTCCTTGATTAACATAGAGAGAAGTTCCATGTGGGTAGTGTGGCCTTTGTGTGGGTGGGAGCCCAAGTGCAGAGAATGCTCACTAGGTGATGCAAGAAGAGAAATGACATTTATTTACCTGATGACACCATCTTCAGAGTTTCAAGGACTTTCTATTCCACCAACTGCTGAATTTCCTTTCAATCAGAAACTCACTGAACCGAACAACATATTATTCTAAAGCCTGCATTTCAATGACTTAGAATGATTGTTTTTTTTGCATCTCTATATGTCGCTTGTGCAGCAGCTGCCATAGTACTTAGGTTGGTCAGTCTATAAACACAAATTTTTACATCCAATTTCTGCAACCCTTTTCCTTCATTTTTTTCAGACCATTGATTCATTTGCATGGATGCCAAGAATTTGGCTAGAGTTATTGAAAATGAGCAAATATGTCATCAATGATCATCCCACTCAAAAGTGAAGCATTCCACGATTTAGATGAGACTTTCTAACGTTAAGACTAGTATCGCAATGTGATGATGGCTCATAAGGCTTTTATAGGCCTTTCATTTTGGTGTTCTTGTTTTGATAAATAAATGCAATTAAAATGTAAGGTTCAAGTCCCTCTTTCCCATATTTGGCCCTTAAAATGAGTTCAGGTTTCTAGGTGAGAAGAGGGTCTTTGAAGCACTACTGGGAGGTCAACTTGGGTCAAAACATTTTGTTTTGGGCGGGGTAGTTGAGTGGAATGCACACCCTCCTAGCACAAAAGAAGAAAAGAAACGAAAAGTCACCAAGTGCAAAAATAGTTACAATAAGATCCTACCCTCACAAGGTAAGTGACAATACCATATAATGCAAGTAGCTTGCCACTCACTTCTAAATGTTAGCCCATGCCCCTTAGTGAAAAAAAATTAAATTAAATTACATCTTTTTGGAAGACCTCATGTAATACACAAAGTAACATTAAGAAAACTCATGACTTGTCTTATTTTCAAAGTTTTGAACATTCTTAAGATCTAGGTGACCATGAATGAAATACCATATCATTTGCTTGAGCAGATATAGTCAGTTTGAAATTAGGCAGATTTGCAATGGCCACCATACCACCAAGGAAGAAGGCAGTGAATTTTGCTTACTATGTAGTTTGTTGGCCCCTATATACATGGTATAGGTAATGGTGGTAAGGACCATATCACAAGGGTATCTAAGTCTAAAGCATTTGGGATCCATATTTAGATTAGGTTGGTATGAAAAAGTTGACATGCACTACCATTTATCATGTGACCCTATAACAGAATGTAGTATACTACATTCTACTAGTGGCCCTTAGTTGCTATGTGGTTGGTATGGGTTGGATGTGACAATGTATCTTAGTTTTTTGTATGGCGGGTATTGCTAGAGTGTTGAGTTACCTGAAGATGGGTTAGAAGAGGCTGGTTACTTTGATCTAGTTTTAGATTGGATTTAGTAATGTTTATTTCTTTTGTTGGAAATTATTACATTTGAAGATAGAATTTGCTTTTCACATAATAAAAAAGTTGACATTTAATATATTTCAATATTAGTCTCTCAATATCTATCTACATATCATTATCTAACTAATTACAAATTTTGTTATACTCATATTCTAATGTATATAAAGTTGACTATTTGCCCAACACTCATTGGAACTTGAGAGAGGTGGGAGGGTGAATACTTTGTTACATTTCCTTCTTCCAACACTCTTTTCCCCAGTCTGGAAAAGGAAAATCTTGCAGCAAATCTTGAAGACAGATAAAATGTACCAGCAAATTTCTACAGAAGTGAACAAGTTTGACTTAGTTCCAAACTAAACATCTGGAAGCAAGCCCCCACAAAAACTTTAAGAAAAAAAAAAGGGTAGTGCTAAGTTTAACTTCAAAACTTGATGAGCTTGTTGTAGCTAAAATGGCCCTGGGTCCATAATATTTTATGCAAGATATTTGCTAAATATATTATGCCCATATTAAAAGTTTATCCAAACCATCTTATGATATTTCTTAAAATTATTACAAATGACATTTATTATTATTTTATTAATATTATATTATATATTTATATTAATTACATGCAATTATAATATATATTATTATATTATAATTATAAGTAATCAATTATGAAGTATTATTAGATTAATATAATAATTACTAGGAAATATTAATATATAGTTTTAAATTTTTATTTTCAGCTTTATTATTTTATAATAATTACTGTATTAGTTAGAATGGAAATCTAATAAATTATTATACAAATGTAGAAATTATTTTCGAAGGAAAAATATACTTATTAAAAATATAAATATTTATTGTAATAGTCCATAAATAGCTTTAATGAGTGAAGTAATAATATGAATAATAAAAATAAAATAGTTAACCTTGGCTACCAACTAGCTACAATAATCATTGAATTAATGTTATTGCTACTATTAAATATTTAGATTGATATTTATTATTAATTATTCAAACGAAAATAATAATGGGAATAATTATAATAAAATAATTAGCCTAAGATATTATATTATTAGATATAAAAAAACTAGTACTCAATATTTATAATCAATAATTCATAATTATTAAATACTGAATATTTAAGTAATCATAAGATATTGATGATTATTAATATAAATATTCAGTTAGTTGGATAGTTTATAAAGTGAATTAGTTTCTAGTTTAGTTGTTAATTAATTAATTAGTAAGATTATTTTAAAAATTACATTGTATTCATTAAATAATTAGTAATTTTATTAGTTAATTAGTTAATTAGTTAATTATCACTTGCCTACTTAATTAGATACTTTTCAAGATGAGAATGAAAGCCAAAACATATGGGATAAAAAATTTAGTTACATGTTGTTTGTGAATAAACATTTATAGTTGCAAATGACTTTTAACTAACATTTTTATCCCATATGTTATGGCTTTCATTCTCATCTTGAAAAGTATATAAACAAGGTGTTTTGTCTCACATTTTCATATTTAAAAAGATGAGCATATGGGATGAGTCAATAAAGATGACTTAACCCAAAATAAAATATAAATATTCATGTATTTACATCTGATTACCTACTTCCCTAACTTACCTACCTACCTACCTAAGTAGGTATTTGGCCTAGGTAGGTAAATAGGTCCTATCTAGATAAATGTTTAGCCTAGATGGGTAGGTAGGTACGTAGTTTAACCTACATAACTAAATATTGATTTAAATTTAATTTGGAAATTTTCAATTAATATGCCACATGGAAAAAAATTATTGCACCACATGTCACAATCTAAACCATCCAAACATAAAAATTAAATGTCTTAGATTGTTTCAAAATAATAATAAAATATTTTTAATTATTAAAAGTTGGGACATTTAGCAACACATAACTTATTCCCATTGTTCACCAAAATAGTTGCATCTTAGTTGCAAATGATAATACATAGATGACCATTCAAAGGATGAAGGCGTATTTTATTGATTTTTTTGTCATCCAAAATTTGATGTCGTTTGTGACTAGTGTCAATGCGATTTTTCCAATGTGACTATTGAGATTTTAATTGTAAATGTCACTTGTAACTAAAAATTAGACGCATGGACTAATTGCAAAATGGCCATTTTTTATTAATGTCATGGCAAAAAATGCAAGAGGTATTAGGTTGTTAATGACAAAGTTTGTTTGAGCTAATAAAAGCTTTAAAAGTAGTCTTGAAAATTTCATTTCTCCAAGTTTTAGAACTCTAATTGTAAAGCTTGGAAAGTAATTAACCTTCATTGCACCAACTTGCTTTAGATTTGAACATTCAAGAGGTTATTTGCCATCTACAAAACACGTGTGTATAGAAAAGATGATTGTTGCCACCAAGTTTGTTAACAAATAGGAGATTTACTCAAGTGCAAACATAAATTTTTATTGAAAGGAAACTAAAACATGATGCTCACAACATGGAACATAACATCAAGAACTCCTTAAGGTTCTTGTCACATGAACACAAACTTGTGTAATGAAGAAAAGGGAAACAAACCATCAACACCAAGGTATTTAACTACAAGACCAAACCACAAATAACCAAATTAATATGAGTAAAGAAAATAATTCAACCTTGTGAAAGTAACTTAATTACTTTTCTACTCTAGTAACTAATGAAACCTAACTAATTGAGCTTGAATTCTCAACAAAGTTACCACCTAGAAGGTTCCCTATCAAAATCATACATCTAATCTTTTGAGGTGTAGCTTTCAGGCGCATGGTTTTCCCACTCCTCCTTCTGATTCTTCTCCAAATAAATTTATCCAAATAAGATTCAATAACATGCATACACCAAATCCCCCAAACCTCACTCTTATTGACCATTATCTACCAAACTTTATTACATAAATGAAAATTTTAAAACAATGCAACTATGTCATTCACTGGAAAAATCTTGCAAATATAAGGCAAAATGTTTTCCACGATTATTTTATCAGGCAAAAAATTTATTAAACTCCCTGTTGCAAGCTCATGTTATCTCTAAAGGACCATGGGCATGCACAACTAGAACATCTACTTAGCCATGAAAATAGGATTAGAAAATATCACTTAATTGTCTATTCAAACTACACCTTAAAACAAACATGAGTTAATAATTAACTTTAAAATAATGAAACCTCAAAGATATTGGATCATTTATTTATACAAAGTCTTACAGAACTTGGAAAGCTCTAGAATTTTCATGGCAAAAATTGTTTTACCTTAGCAATGGTGTGTGCGTACAAATTCTGGCTATTTGGAAGAAATGACAAATTAGGGTTTCTTGAAAGAGAATGTAGAATTAGGAAGAAGATGAACTAATGATAAGTAAGGTTATTTACTACCTACGAATGTGCATAAGGTATGTGAACGGGTTTGTGGGAAAATTGTGATCTATTTTGAATTTTTCATTCACATCAATTTACCTTTTTTAAACCAATTGTTAACTACCACGTGTCTGAACCAACAACAGGTAGTCATTATCAAGGAGAAGAACCTTAGACTAGGTGGTTCCTCTTAATGTATTTGGACCCATCAATAACCGTTACCATTTTTATGAGGAAGTATAATTCCAAAAGAATATCATAGCTATCAATATCCACCACCATAAAATTCATTAAACACTACACATCTCCAATTTGTACAGGTAGCTCATTGATTCTAACAAGAGCTTGAGTTACAACACTTGATGCGGTCTTGTAAGATTTTGAACCAAAGACTAGATGCATGATGCCAAGTTTTTGTATGATTGTGGCTGACATTATTGACATAAAAGCACTTATGTGAACCAAACCTTTAATCAGATTATTGCTTATTTCCACCAAGAGACGTAGAGTCTTATTGTGACAATTCTTGGTGATGCTAATTCTTTGTATGGCATGTGATCCTTCAACCTTGGTCAGGTTGATTGTCTTCAAACTTTCATCATGATTTTTCCTTGCCAATTTTACCAAGCTCTCCAATGACTCCAACTCATCGAATATAATCAATATAATCTTTATAGGGAACAAAAAAAAATTCCTTTTGATGAAATGATGTAGTATTTTAAAGCAAATAGTCAAATTCTTGGTAGAATTAATATGCTCAATTTCCCTCTCATCTACAAATTCCACATCTTATATTTCCATAGGTAATCTCTTCCTTGGTGTCATGCTTAGTGTCGCACAACTTGTTTAATTGCTCCAGAGTAGCCTTTTCATCATTCACCAAAACCTCCAAATAATTGTTTGAGGTTGATGTATTTTCCAATCCTTTCCCCACTTCCAACATTTGTCTTTAGTATGTCCCATACTAGAGTAGTATCCACATTTAACCCCATAATTTTTTGTCTTATGTGGTAGACCACATTTAACACATTTAGGCTTTAGGTTTCCAATATGTGGGCACATGGTGGCAATGTGATCATTGGAATTGCAAATTTGGCACACATTATTACTATTGGCTCTTGGAAAAGGGTTTCCAACACCTAATGATGCTCCTTTAAAAAAATTAATGAAGGATTCATTGAGAGCAGTAACTTGTTTTTCAAGAGTAGTGTTTAACTCATTCCTTCTTCTTGCTCTTCCCTGAAAGGTTCAAAAGGTGTTTCACTAACTTCACCCAAAACCCTTTCTACTTCCTTCATTACTGCCAAATTTTTTTCAATATTGGCATAACTTTTCACCATGCACAACTTTTAGATTTCAGGACATAGGTGAGCAAAAAACTTGCACCTCTATTCCACATCCTTTATCTTCCCTTTCCTGCACAATTTTTCTAGTTGATCAAAGTAAAGTTGGACCCAATATCTAGGTTCATGTTTAACAATGTCCATTTTCATTTTTATTTCATCTAAGTCTACATCACCGAACTTTTGCTACATTTTTGTCTTTATTTCATTCCAATCTGTAGGAGCAAATTGGAGTTTCTTAAACCAGTCCTTGGCTTTCCCACACAAATTAAACTTTGTAATCTTAAAAAGATTTACCTCATCATAGCGATAAACTTCAGATGCCATCTATAACCTTTCGGTCCAATCCAAAATGTCTTCAAACTCCTTTCCCCATAATAATTTGTCCATTCCCTTATAATTAATCATAATGCAAGAACTGATTAGTCCCAAACTCTTGTTAACACGTAGATGCAAATCTTAATCATGGGAAAACACAAAAGTCTACATGGTCTTCACCCTCCTCCAACCATTGATGCAACCCATTCTCACCAATTTCCAAGATCCAATTTAATAGTCATAATGTTACACTAGCATGTTCAACCCTAATTAATCTATCCCCATGTCAAAACCATTTTTCTAGCCCATGTATGTAAATCTTAACATTTCTACCAGGATCTATAGGTAGTGTTGGTACTAGATGTCTTTGACATACATGGGTGGTTTTTTAATTTCCAAATGCAGAAAAGTAAATGGGTAAGAGTGAGGAGGTTTATCTATAGTAGGTTACTTGTCTTTTCTCTGGGTATTGCACTCCATTCCATCCTGGTTGTGAATGTTTCTTCTTCAATGCATAGAATCTCAAATCTCGACAAAATTCAACCTACACTCCTCCTCAATTTCTATTGTTAAAAACTGGTTACCCTCTATTCTAATGCTGAAACTTATTTCATCAACACTTGCATAAACCCATCTTAATATTCTATCTCCACTTTTGCATAATCTCCAACTTAAAACACATGCAGTAACTCCAAAAAGCTCCACTCTAACAATCCTATCTCCCTCCTTAAACTCATTACTATGTTCAAGCTTGAAAAACTTTGCACATCCTCCCAACAATGGTGGGTCTACAAGGAGCCATATATCTCCCAATCTAAGAATGTTATTAAGGTTTTCATGAATTTTGCAAGACCTTTCATTTCTAATGATAAGGCCATTTAGATACGTAGAAGAACTTGGAGTTGTTGGAGTTGATGAGGACCCATCCCTAGTCATCTTGTGAAGTTTCAACCATAAAGATGTTTTGATGAAAAATCTTGACAAACTCCAATTGCAAGGTCTCCTTGCCTTGCTTCTTTGGGATCAAATCTTACTATTTCAATTATGGCAAAACCAAAAATGTGGATCACCAAAGTACTTGGAGGTGGATGCCCTTCAAAATGATGTTGATCAAATTTTGAGACTGTGGTTTTGTTGTTCATTTTGGTAGTAGCACTCTTCCATCACATCATAATCCTCCAATGTTTCCCTTCGATTGTCACCAACTCAAATACCAAAAGAGACAGATTGAACTACTATAACACCCAACTCAATAATATGGAGATAATTTTACAGCATCAAAGTTCTATTACAACACATATGAATAACATCATATGATCATCATGAATTAGATCCTAAACACCATTACATCACTGCTAACCATAATCTAGTGGGTTTCTAGGAATTCGAGCTCTCCAACCTCACTCTTTTGAGCATCAATAGGTCATGATCAAATGTTTTTTTGTCACAAAGCCCACTAACAACCCACATAGGCAACATATACACATAATACCCATTACACAATTTGATAGAAATTTGTTGGTTACTTCTTTCAGTCATTCAACATCCTAATCAATTCTAAACAACAACATTGCACAATAAAAGAATGCTTGAACCCCACAATCAACTCTAAAATCTTGGACAAGGAAAATTAACACCTCTTAGTAATCACTTCAAGGTATAACTTACTACAAAGGTCCCATACTTCTCTTAGAATGCCTAGAAAACTAGGTTTTTTTCTCTTTCTTTGTGATTTAAAGAATTGACAAACCAAACAAAACAAATAGATTCACACAAACAATGGTACACTTCATAGCCATTTTCAAGATCCTTGTAGCTTTCATCCTTTTCTTGTCATCAACCCATATCTATTACAATGCATCTTTCCTTAGGCAAGACATAACATAGCCAAATACTACTTCTCCTACAAAATGCAATCCATCAATCCCCTCCCAAACAAAAATCACTATTTTAATCCTAATGCAACCAATCCACTTAGCTTTGTTGTCCCCCTTGAATTAATTGCATTATTTTATTTCCATCTAGTTCCATTATTTGACATATTGCCATCAAAGCTTTAACAAAAAAAACAACCAAACCACAAAAATGCACCCAAGGGGAGTTCTTCACCACATAGCAAACACCATCAATAATGAATAATCGCCTTTCTCATAACAAACAAGAAACAAAGGTCATGAACACAAATGCCACATAAAAATAACTTCACGTTTCACATCACATGTTGCAACTCCACTTTGAGGCAAGTGTGAGGATGAGACTCACACTCCCAAAAAATGAGAACTTGGAGTCCTCTGGGACTCTCTCAACTTCAGAGCTCGAGTGCAGAGGTCAAAACACCTCGCCTTGAGGTGTTCTTTATACCGTTGGAAAAGCCTTGAAATGTAGATGTAGAAACTGGCCTCGCATGAGCCATTTGGACATCTACAGCATGAGTTATGGTCAAAAGAAGAGCCTGGAGTCAAACTGGCAATTTGACTCCCGACCACAAAAAGTCGGGAATCGACCCGATCCCAGTGTGTGTAGATCAAGTGCGACACACTGTTGGAAAGATCTTGAGGAAAGCTACAAGTTTTCTTTAAACCTCATCTCAATCCGAGGTCTGAGCTGGGAGTTATGAACTCCCAAAGTCCCGAGAGTCCAAAGCGAGACAATTTCAGGACTCCTCCTTGGGAGTCCTAGGAATAAAAGCCATTTGGATGCGAGTGCAGCGGAGCAATGCAGAGAATACTATATGGGGGAAGGTGGTGGCTTCCCCCAAGTCTGGGCCATGGTGAGTCAAGTGAGTCCATGTTGCCCGTGGCTTGTCCCAACACCAAGAGTGTTTCCGAAGGTGAACTAACCAACTTGTGGTTGGTTTTGATGCAGGACCGAGTAATTAAATAGTTGTCCTTCTTCTTAATCTAATCCCGGAGCTTTCAGCACGCCCCTCTCACCCCCTTTAGTGCTGGAAGCTGGGAGTGGCGCTAAGTTCCAACTACTTCCGCTCTTTAACATAGTTGGACCCATTTTGGGTCTAACAAGGAACTTGGGGGCGTGTCATCACAGGCAACTACTGAAAATTTTGTCCTTTTCAACTTTTGGCTATTGATGGTGTTGTTTCATCCATGTAGGACTTCATCCACCCCTCCTTTTCATCATAGGCTTTCCCTAACCCATTCATTTTCCTATTTTCATGAAGAGTTAATTGACATGTAGATTGTGCATGTTTCATGAGACCCCTTCATAATGATGGAAATGACAAGTCAGGTTTCTTTGTTGTGTTGTATTTTGGCACAAGAAAAAGTGGGTATGATACTCATGACCCTAACCTCTTTGAACAAAGGTCACATAAATATCTCCCAATTGCCTTGTGGACATATATTTAATGATTGGAAAACACCATAAATTTCCACCTTTTGTTAGCATTTTGACCAATGGACAGTAGTTAAAATGCTCATTTAAATAGTTCTTTAGGTAAACAACCTTTTAAGGTATCACATGCATTTTAAAAGCTTGACTTTCATCATTTTTTTTTTACTTGGATTCATTTCTTTTTTCTGGAAGAAAGAAAAATGAAAAAAAAGTTTTAGTTAAAAGTAATGATGTGAAACAAAATTTCTCAAGCCCATATATCTCTAGATAATAGTGTTTTCTTTTCAACTATTTGACATTGTCTCAGTTGTGAGCTTCTCAAGAGGGATTTACGATTAAATGGCAACACATCCTTTTCTAAATAATGAAAAAAATTAAAAATGATGCCAATTAAAAATGTGGCAAAATGTTTTCAAAAAATTTCCCAAAAAAGGGAATATGTAACATAAATACTTTTATTTTTCACATTTGTGCAAAATTATTCAGAAAAAACAATTGTTTAACAACCACATAATTTACAAAAGACATATTACTCCCCATTTTTTCTAAAGAACACAACACAACAAATTCAACCTAATAAGCCATTGGCACCTTGAAATCAAGCTTTAACGGCAAAGATTTGACAAGACTTTCATTTACACACCAATGGGTTTAAACCTAGACCCTTTTCAAGGTCCCAAACAAGGGTTATACCACTAAGTCATCACCCTTGAGGTAACATATTATTCCTTTTAATATTTCATTCCATAGAACTTTCTGTGTGGTACTGAATTCAAAACAAATGTGTGAATTATATGTACACTTAATCCAAACTATGTTGTGTCAAGTGTTGGGCATGCATTCAATTATGTTTTTGGAAAAGAAAAGAAAATTCAAAATTAGGAACCATGATTTTTTTGAATTTTTTAATGTCACTAATTGGCCTTTATATTATAGGTTGGGTGGATTGATGTGGCAAAACACTAGGTGGAACTATTGTTGATTTGGCTATATTATTTTTTGGTTGTATTGTGATGATGATAGTTTTTGTTTAACATTTGAACTAAGTGGCAACATGGACTTGTTATGTGTACATCCACATTTGTGAGAGAAGTGTGAGGGTTATAAAAATTTGACAAATGAACAAATGAAAATGCAAAAAAATAAATTTATTCCAAAAAGAAATAGTAAATAAAATTTATATACAATCTACTTTTCAATTCAACATGTTCAATCAATTTTAGACTACAATCTAGCTTGTTAATTGGGAAGGATTGAAGCTTTGTAATAGTCCAACATTATCACATATAGTTTGTATTATGATGCATTTCAAGCAAGAATACACAATGTTTTACTCATGTTTCCACACAAAAACTATGTTATTTGCATTTGCATATGATGCATACAAGGGGCAACAATTTCCTTTGAAACTTAGTAATCTTTACCAAAGTTTTGATTAAGAAAAGAAATGCGTATTCAAGAATCTCATCTTAGTAGTGATTTGGCATTTTGGATCTTGTTGATTTTCAACATTGTTAACAACATTGTAGTAGCCATAAATTTGAATCACATAATGCATGCACACTATGAACAATAGTTTCAAGTTTCAATCATGAAAATCACTTACTATTAGTTTAAACTAACCATTAAACGAACCAAAAGAATCAACTAGAAACAATAATTTTAGAGAATAAATGAGATGTTAGGTTAACATTGACATTGGACAATTGTGTATCCTACAAAAAAAAATCATAGCAAATAACCTAAAAAACCTATAACCTTGTCATGTTATGCTCATCACCAATGGTCATACAATTCTTGTTTTAAAAGTAGTTCCAAATGCAAGAATGTGCAATGACATCATAAAAAATATTTCACAAACACACAAGTGCCCATGCAAACACATTTGGATAGGAATAGTTATGTTAATTCTAAATAAATCAACCAATTGCTTGTTTGCCAAATGCATCAATTTAAGACAATAATGCAAATTTCTCAAGCAAGCCTAAGAGAAAAATGCATCTTTTGTTCAAAAGTTAGATAATTACCAAGGGTAGTAAGGTGCATTCATGTTATTAAAAATCAAAAGTGTCACAAAGAAAAATTCCTTGGATACATTCAAGGTTGGGTTACCTTATTAAGAGGAACTTATAGGACATGAAAAAAGTCTTAAAAGTTCAATTTAAAGTTTTTTTGAATTAAACTTCATTTTATTTTACAAAGTTGGATATTTTGCTTTTATTTAATTTATGGGCTTTAGCTTTAACAACGTTAAGTTATTTGCACATTTCAAACCATAAAGTGACCAAATTTAGTATTTCCTAACTTGGTGACCAAGATTTTTTTTAAATGTTTATTTTTTAGAATCCTTTGTGGTAAATATTGATCCATGCATTCTTCTAGTAGATTACATAACTAAATATGGCCTTCCTACACTATATAAATCCATAAGATGAAGGATTCAATTGTTATTGTTAGTCCTTTCATGTCCTTAAATTCAAGTTTTTGTCATGTTACATTTTTGAACTTTTATAGTTTAGAACATAAATGGACATCATTACCCAATCAAATAATTGATTTTTTGATATCATTAACTTCATTTGATTGTATTTGTCAAGAAACACATTAAATTTGGTACAAATAGGAGTGTTTTTTAGTCTTCATGATACTTGGAAAATACATTTGTCCAAGGTTTTCATGTGTGAAAGTGTTTTTATGTAACCCAATCTTTATAATGAGTGGATTAGTTAATTAGGTTGGCATGGCATAACATATATAGTTGGTTCATTTTTAGGAGAATGTTCTAAAATCATGATTTCCAATTTGATAAATAATTTTTTTTTGTTTTGACCCAAAAATATGTTGCATTAAATATTATTATGTGAAAGTCTATTAAATTTTTTTTAAAAATCATCATTTCCCCCATAAATTCAAGACCTTTTAGGAGTCCTTTTAAGCAACAAAAACTTCAAAAATGATGAATTTATGAAAAAAAAATTATGAATTTATGAAAATGATGGGACTCAATAGCCAATTTTTAAGAATAGGGCCTACAAACATAATGATATCCCACATCTACGATAACATGTTTTTACTAAGAACAATCTTTTGGACATAGACATGGACAAGTTGTTGCTTGCCAAAGAGCAATGTTACTGTTGTTATGCTCACAACTTCAAATCTTGCTATTGTGACATTTTCTTCTTCATCTTTTGAGTCATCAATTAGATGTGTTAGTGGTTTAATGGTGCCTAATTGCAACTACTTGTTTATTGCTTCTACATCAAATTATTTTGGAACTTGAGTCACCATTACATATGTTGCAACTATCGAGGTCAATTGCTCTAATGTCCTTAGGAAATGAGATTGCTTGCTTAAGTTTTCTTTTTTTGTAGTTGCCATTTGTTGTGTTCCTTTTGAAGGTTTTTCCCTTTTACCTTTTGGTATTGTAGGTGAATCTACAACCTCTTCAAGTTCTTCCTTTTCCATATCATTTTCTTTCCCTAGTGTTTTTAGCGCCTCCCAATCCAAGGTCAAGCTCCATGATATCATTTCTTACAAAAAAAATTCTTCTTCTTCTAACTTCGCATTTAGGGATAGTATTTGGTCATGATCTAGGTAAAAAATCGTTTAAAAAAATTTCTTCATTTTTTTTAGTGATCACACAACTGTCATTCACACCTTTACATATTAATGGAACTAATTTTTAACTTCAACATTTGATCCACAACTAATGAGTTCAAAAGTAAACAATGGAGGATGATCAATTGAATTTGTTTTTGTTATACTTAATTTTGAGCTATGTGCAAATACTCACCATTGTTGTCATTGTCTTTAGTTTGCACTCTTGGTTTATAATGCACAATGAAATCCAATTTGAGCAAAAGCAAAAGTCACCAACCACATCAATGTTCAATGAATACATTTGAAGTTTTCAACAAACATAATCTTGAACTTTTATTTTCAAAATTTTAATACATAAAAGAGTTAAACCTTCAAAAGGAGGTGATGATAATGTTATTAAAATTGAAGAGGGTTTGGAAAAACAATATGGGGATCAAGTTCATGGCAAGGAAGTTCTTTGTGTTGGACATTGCCCTGTGATGGCAATGGTGGTGGCCCCTATCTAACGATAAGAAAGATGGCAAAGGTTGTGATGGAGTTGGTTGGAGTTGGCAATAATGGTTTATCATTTGCAACAAAGTGGTAATGGTGTCACTAAAAAAGAAGAAGGGTGATTTTATCATGACACTCTTTAACATATTCAAGACATGTTAACAAATTTTTGTAGATTATGACACACCCCAAAACTCCTTGAAGAACCCAAATGTGAGTCCCAAAGTGAAACAATGGAAAAAGGAAAGAGTCGAGGCACATTCCTTAACTTTTAGCACTTCAAGGGTAAGAAGACATGTTGGAGCTCTAAGATGGGACTAGGACAATCTCACAAGCAAATGTTCAAGGTAAAATCAACTTGCATAATCAAGGAAAGAAGGTAGTTAGTGCAAGTTGAATGCAAGTGGTGTGATAGACTTAGAAAGGACAATTTCAAGCACAAGGTTTACACGGTTCGCAACCTTGGGAAGAAGCACCACTCCCCTCCTTATAATATATTCTATGACTCTCCATGGGGGCTACATCCAAATGACACTTTTTCCCAAACTCCCAAGTGGGAGTCCCAAAATTGGGATTCTTGTTGACTTGAAACTTTGGACGCTCATATCTTTGTCAAAACAAGCTTGTTTGGATTGCACAAGGAAAATATCTTATAACGTTCAAAAAGATCTTTTCAATGGTGTATTGCACGCCCCAATCAAATATCATTTAATCCCTTCTCTAAGGGGATTTGTGGTCGGGAGTCAAATTTTTAATTTGATTCTTGACCCTTCTTTTGATCATAATTTGTGCATTTTAGGTTTAAATGAATAATGTGAGGGCACTTAAGCATTTAAATTTCAAAACCTTTTCAATGGTATCTTGGGGGCCCAATTTGGTGCTTGTTTGCCTTTTCAACCAAGGCTATAAACATTTAGGATTCTTACACAAGTGCAATTCCCAAAGTGGGAGTGCATTTGGGAATCATTGGGCTTCATCTTTTGGACTCTCCTACATTTGTGAAAATGTGTTTCACACCCAAACACACTTTCTTGACCTCATGGGCCTTTGCACTTTGTACCTAGTCTTGAATTCAATGTTAAGGTTGTGACAAATTATTTCCAAAAAACATAAAAAATTACAACAAATCCTATCAAATCCTATTCTTAAACTAGTGATCCTACTACTTTTAATGATGCAATTTAAAGATTATGGACCTCAAGGGATCATATCATTCATGATTTCCTCTCGAAAGCCAACTGGTCATGAATGTGACAACTCATCTTTCAACAACAAAACCCCACATCTTCAATGATACCCCATTCCCATCAAATTTCTTTCATTAGGAGTTTGACATAGACTAAAATGGGGCTAGACATTGTAAAACTTTTTTTTCATAAACCTTTCAATGTCCATTGATCCCTAATTTTCTAGAGCTCCCACTAATCATAGGTACTTTTTTCCAAAAATAGATTGTTTGACATATTCCCTCAGAATTTCTGAAATCCCAGAATAGAATGACCACTACCACCATGACCGCTCATGAAATCTTTAGACTCCATCATCAACTCCCTTGAATTGGTCCCTAATTGCAGACACTAGACCTCATGTTCTCTTTTTGAAGCTCATGGCATAGCGGAAAACATGCCTCAAGTTAGAGAAGAAAAGATCCATGGAAGGGCATTCATCCCCAACTATTCACAACTAAGACACAGAAAACACATATTCAAAGCAACATCACAATTTTGAAATAAAACTTAGTTCTTTCCAACAAATGCATGCTTGATCTTCCATCGAAACCTCCTTCATATAGCTCATCCTTGACGCCATCTTCCTACTTCCCAAAAGCATCAACACCAACCATCACCAAGTGCTATGATTCACATTCCCCATAAAGACCATCAACAACACAACAAGGAATCCGCTCCATCATCGAAACTAGCTCATCCACGTTGCTCTATCGAAAAATAAACATCAAACATACTAACCTACACAAAAACAAAACAACACCCAAATACAAGATATTGTACTTTTGGCATCTGCAATTCCTCATGATGCATAACTGCTGTGTAATTTGTCATCATCCGCCACCCATCCAACATTAGAGTTTTCACTTCCATCTGCGTTCATCCATAGAAAATTCCTGACATTGTTTTAGGTTACAATGGATCCCAGCCCTATGTTGTAGGCTTACCACTTGCGTTTTACAGTGGTCAAATTTTGGCAGAAAAGTTTAATTTATACCCCAGATTTTAAAAAGGCTTTCACATTGCCATTTTTCTTTTTGCATTTTGGCAAATTTTCACCAAAAAAATGCTGATCAGGAATTGCCAGTTCCAGGGTTTTTTTAAAACCTCAAAGAACCTGTGATTTTCATGAAAGACAAAATGAAAAACCAGCAGTTTTATAGGCAGTAGATTTGTGTGTTTTCAAGATTTTAATACCCTGGTTATACATCAGAGCCAGTTTTTCCATTTTCTGAGAACCACGGTTAAATGAACAGTAGGGACCATCCTGCTCACCATGCGGGGTGACGCAATTGCTGATACCTGCCCATCACTGGTTAAAACTTAAAACCAGCAAGTAGGGCATCCTAAGAGAGTTTCAGAAGCTCCAAAACACTTGTGTCTCATTCCTGGCACCAGTTTCTACCAACACCATAGAAGGATTATGTGACCCAGTACCCACCAGCGCACCGTCCATCAGAATCCCATTATGACTGAGTCATGGATGAATCAGAACTGAGTTACGAAGGACCCAAGGTTACTAAGCTTCCAATCTGGTGAACCTTGGTAACCTATTCTGTAAACCTTCCTACTTCCACCTCTCACACGACCTAGGTAACTAACCACCTATATAAGTGGGTAAGTATAAAAGCAAATTGGTAGGAAATGTAAAGTGGCTACTATTTAGGTAGGTAGGTAAGTAGATAAAGCACTTGGTGACTACTAAGAAGGTAAGTAGATGCATGTTGATGGGTTAATGCATAGGTAACCCCACCTAAGGGACCGACGGTAGACACAACTAAACAAGAGTTTCCTGTCCTCACACCATCCATCTTATGTGGTGTTCTGGACCCCTGGTGTGTTGCTGGTTCACTTGGTGGCAGCATGGTTGCCCATTACTTTCAGTGTTGTGTAGGAGGAGACTTCTGACTGTCCCACACACTTGAAGCCTGAGAACCTAATAATGTGTCACTCAGTTCAATTACTGTGGATGATAACTTCTTTCTGTACATGCACCGCATTAGTACCGACCTCAACTAGGGCCATGGGCCATGCATGCAAAGAAAGCACCATGCTGGGCTAGATTGATTTCTTAGGGCGGTACCATGTCAGCACAGTTCTAGTATCTAGATTCTACACATATGGGCATTGGGCATTGTCTTGCTTCTCACAATAGAGTTACCTGTAAACTGACCTTCCTTTTGGGCCTTTCTTTCATCTTCCAACCCTTCTTTCAACTTCTAAATATTGTTATTTGCAAAGTATTAAATGCACGAGGTTTGAAATGATTTGTACCTGTAGTACACACAACAGCAGTGATTGATTGAAGGCAATTAAGGAAAAAAAAAAGACTGGATGAAAATGATATTCATCTGAGTTTCAGTCCTTGTTTAAACCCAATGTACTTTTTCTTCGCTGTTTTTAGAAATCTCAACCCCTTTACGACCAAACATGTGTACTGGTGCTGGTGCTGTGTTTTTTTTAACTTTGCGGATACCTGTAATATGTCTTCATCAGGTTTTTTCTTTCTTTCCTTTTCAAAATTTTGATATGGGAAATGTGGTCAATTTTTCCAATATTTTTGCAACACTAGTCAAATTTACGGTAGGAAACCAAAAATTCCGAACTGTTTTGGTCAAAGAAAGGCAAAAACCTTTCAGAATTGGTTTTACTGATCTTCACTTGCTTGCCTTGAGCAGATCCAAATTCTGTTCAAGTCTAACTCCACAAATGACTCCCTTGGAGTAATAGCATGTCTGGATTGGATCCAATGTGTGAAGTTTGAATGTCCACAAAAATTCATAGTTACATTTTCAACACCATTTAAAGAAGAGGCAATTGCCTTGACAGCCCCTATGTTTAAAAAAAATTAGGTTCCAAGCAGGGAATTTTTTTTTTAAAATAAAAAAAAGAGCTTGAAAAATTAATGACTCTTTCCCCCAAAATAGAAATTTTAGTTGAAATTATACTAAAAAACAGATTTGTCCAAAAGTTTCTCCGAAAAAAAATATCAGGTACCAAAATCTTGGTCTGAAAAAGAAAACTGTTTGTTTCAAGAATGAATAATAATTTTAAGAAACAATTTTTTTGCAATAAATACTTGACAACCACCACAAGGGTTACTTCTGAAACTGAGGATTACCTTCCTGAACCTGGAAGGCATTAGTGTCACATGAGCAGAAATGTATACTTCTGATCAGAGGCGTGAGAAAGACTTCTTTGAGCTATATAGCTATGCCAACAAACTCGTGTTATTCCAAACAGCTTGTAAAACAAACTAGCCTCCAAATCCACAACGTTAGGAGTAACGTCAAGGATCTAGACACCACCAACACATTGTCTTGAAATCACATGATCACCCACATACTGAGAGTTTAGGCCTCTACAGTTGGGCCACAGAAATCAGTTCTGAAAAAATGGTTGCCATAGAAGACACTACTTGTTTGAGTTGATTGAGCTCAATTCTGATGTTGATTCCTGCACCACAGCAATTGATTTGCCCAGGAAAAAACCTTACTATGAATTCACCACATAATCATTAATGTGTGAAAAATTCTTATGCCGTAGTCAGATGTATGCAATTTATTTGACCAAAATCCAGATTACTACAAAAGAAAAAGGGTGTGCCAAATAGAAGGTTTCAAAGACTAGAACTGCCTGTGGTCAAGAGTCACCAGACTCTAGGATCACCAGCTACAGAAGATAATGATCCTTCAAATTTGGGCCGCCCACCATCTGCTCCTTACTAGTTATCCAATTGTGATCATGCTTTGCAGGAAGGACTAATAAATATAAATAAATTTATATACACTTTGTATTCCATGTCCAAGGTGCTAGGAATTGGGTGTCTCCACCTCAAAGCTCAGCTCTCAAGGAAAGAACTGGAAGATAGTTGGAACAGGGTTCATACATTTCACAGAGTGATTACATACAAATTGAGAATCTCTGGCAGAGAGCCTCCTAAACCTTGGACTTCACCTGTCAATGCTGAGCTACAAATCGAAATTCACAAACATGGGCCTTGTTGTTTGTGCATTGAAGGTCTGGTGCATAGTTAGTGATTTTTTGCTAGACCCTAAACCTGAACCCTAAATTTTGGAGCTTGCATAAAGAACCATGGCACATACTTAGTTTTTCTTTGCTAAACCTAAACCCAAACTGTAATTTTTGGATCTCACCTGCACAGAGGACCATGGAGCATACTAACTTTTTCTTGCTAAACCTAAACCAAAACCCTAATATTGGATCTCACAGAGACAACCATGGTGCATACTTAGAGTTTTTTGCTAAACCTAAACCCAAAACCCTACTTTTGAAGCTTGCCTGCTTAGAGAACCATGGCACATACTTAGTTTTTTTACTAGACCTAAACCCATACCCTAATTGGAGCTTGCCGGCATGCAGAGAATCTGAACTACGACACATACTAATTGTTTTTGCTAAACCTAAACCAAAGCCCTAATTTTGAAGCTTGCCTGCACAGAGAGCCATGGCTGAGCAGCAGCAGCAAAGATTGTTTAACTCAACAAGAAACTGGTGGTGGTGCTTGCAGACTTGAGCTGCTTCTGCTGCTGCCTAATGTGAGCTCCAACTCATCTGGGACCTTTGTTGCAACCGATACTTTCTTCGACTCTGCAAGTGCATCATGATGATGGTGATCCAATGAACAATCCTGTGCAACATCATCTGTGCTGATGATTTCTAGGTCAATATGAAGCTTGCAGTCTGCTCTTCTGCTACTAGAGCCAGGCCCCAGATTCAACAGCCTTGCAGGTGCCATTCCAGGACCAGGCATGGTGCTTGTTGCAGCTTGTGGTGCGGTGGTGGGAGCAGCAGGGGAGCCACCACCACCATGCCAAGCTGCATTGCAATAAGGACCTGTCTGCAGAGCTGGTGTTTCAGATTGGGCATTGGTCATTGTTGTTGTTGTTGCAGCAGGGAAGCTCCTGGGACCCAAACTCATGCCGCTGGAATCCTTAGTCCCTGATGATGTGGATGTTAACCCTAGAGCTGAGCCTGGTGGTCCTGTGTGCACTCGAACCCCATTTGCCCACTTGAAGCTGGTCGACCTGCAGATCATGTGTGGAAACTCTAGAGGAAGAGGAGCTGGTGTTGTTGTTGCTGCAGAGAAATCTGATTCCACTTCATGATCTGCTGGGGTGCGGCAACCGTCTGGAGTGTCACAGTAACTCGCAGGCTGCAGGTGATGGTGGTGGTGTGATTGCAGGTTTGATGCTGCTCCTGCTGCAGCACTGGCAAGGAAGCTGCTTGGATGGACTGGTGGATTACTTGACCAAACTGCATTGACAACATGTTTAGAGAATGCATGTGTGGGACACTCAGGAAGACCATCTTTGGCAATGGCATCCCAATCAGGTTTCACAGGAATGCCTCGGGCAGTAGGAGAACTGAGAGGTGGTGTGACTGGTGCACTGCCCCCAGAGATGCCGCTGGAGGAGTTGTTCATGTTGTGGTGATGGTGGTGGTTGCAGCCTACATGCATGGCTGTATGGAAAGGTGGTAAGCTTGCAGCACTGCTGCTGCTTACAGACTTGCTAGCAGTAGTAGCAGTTCCAGCACAGCTGCTACTACCAGCAGCTCCTCCTGCACCTGGACCTGCAGAAGCTGAAGACAAGCCTTTGAGCCATGGTATGAGCGATGTGCAGCCATCATGTTGACCAGCTGCTGCTACTGCCCCTGGATATGACGAAGAGGTTGGACTCACTGATGGCGATGGAGATACAACGTCCATTTGCTGATCTTCAGATGATGGTAGTAGTGGCTTGCTTCCCTGCAGCATGCAGCAAGCAATACACACACACCCATAAAGCTCTATCTCCTTGTCTACCAACAACAAGCACAAGATTCACATGAAAAGTTCTTGAAGCTCAAGCGGCAGATCGAGTTTGTGAGGGGAATGCATATTGCAGCGTTCTACGCATTCTACCCACAAACCCTAGGAGAAGTTTTTGGCGGGACTAGGGTGGAAGAATGGAGTGAGGAGGACAAGCGTGGAGATCAGCTCCAGGGGCGTGTGCGTGCTTGCCTTGCGGTAGGTGTTGCCTTCCTCGTCCACGATCCAGCCAGCTTCCGCACACAGTGCCTTGAGGACTTCGTTGTTGTCGCAATGCTTGGGGAGCTTGTAGTTCCCGTACGAGCGCAAGCCCGCGAAGATCTTGGCCGCGATGGCTCGTCGACGCCGCTCCCTTCTCTTGTTGTTCTCCCTCTCCTTCCAAGTCGGTAGCCGCGTTCCTGACGTCATGATAAATTTGTAAATCCTTCTCCAGTGCAAAATTTCAGGCAACTGCAGTACTCGATGATCGATCAAGCGAGCTCTTGATCTCTAGACTTTTTCAAGCTCGCCTTCTTCGACTCTGCACATGATTCCTCCCCCCGGCTTGGCTTTGTTGGTTCTCCGCCTGATCAATCTTAGCTTCGACGGCGGGCAGTGGACATTCGGAGACGAGTCTTCAAGCTCATGGGAGTTAACCCTCGTCTCGAGAATGCTGCTGCTGTTTGCATCCCCAATTACGAGCTTCAACTTGTGATTCCTCAGGAGCCTCATCAGCTGTGCACTTCCCAAGGAGAAAAACAAAAACTCGTTGATTCAAGTGTGATCATGAGCGTGCTGTGCGATGGAAGATGGGAAGTTGTTTCTTGCGACCCGTCGTGAGCAGATGCTGCTGCTGCACTCGACTGAACGGACAGTACTGGAATGAATTGCTGCAGCAGAGACAATGCATGCGCACGGTCAAGGCGGAGACATGAGCAGGCGGTAGCTAGCTCCAACTGATTCAGAGAAATTACTAGAGAACCAAAGAGATCCCCAGTTGAAGCAGCTGCTGCTGCTGCTGCAATTAGGACAAACTTTGTCCGACACACAAGCGAAACATGAGGAAGAGTTTACAAAGCGAGCGGAGCATGCACTACTAACTGACATGAGAGCTGCAAACCAACAAAAACCTTACGACAAGCAGCATGCAGCACTAGACAAATTCCAGCAACAAAAGACGCAGACGAAGAACAACAACAACTCCACAACAGCGGATAAGAGACATTAATCCACCAGAGTTCCAACCCACTCACCCTCTGGAGTTCCGTTCTTCGGCCCCTTGTCTCCCTGGAGTTTCCCAAAAAAAAAAGAAAAAGAAAAAAACCTCCAAATACGCCCTTCGCCCAAAAACAACAAACATTCCCAGAAACAAGGGAGTAGCGCAGCAGCAGTTTACCTTATCAGCCTGCAGATTGCGTGCGTCCACACAGATCAAAGCACGAAGGGAGAAGGCCAAAGAGACCTGAGGAGAAGAAGTGATGGCACGGCTACAGCAGCGCATGCGCGCACGCACTTTCTCGAAAGCTTTGCAGAGGAAGCGAGAATCATGGGCTTCTTCTGCTGCGTTGCCATGGACGGCTGCATGCACTGAGGGTGCCACGGGAAACGTATATCGGTGCTACTTCTTCTTTAGCGTTGGGCTGCGGGCCGATGCGGGGAGAGAGAGGGGGGCAGTGCGCGCGCTCTCTCGCGCGCGTGTGTGCGCGTGCGGGCGTGCTGCGTGCGTGCGGGCGTGCCGGGGGTGCAGCCAAACATCGCGGCCGCGCGTTCTCCGTATGGGAACATGAATGCGTCAGGCATATGTAGCGCGGGACGACGGGTGGCCCGGCCGCCCTACCTAACGGAAAAGAGCCCTCAACCTACCTACCTAGTTAGTAGCTACTGTTTTAGGTGGGGGGGGCGGGGAACCGGAAAATAAGGTTTTAAAAAGGATACTTCCGGGCATACTACCGTCCGGGCAGCTCACCCTCCTCCTTTTGCTTGTTCCCTCACCTGGTTTGCTTTATAGGTTTTGGGAAACCGGTTTTGGCGTGTGCCAAGAGTGGCGTTTAAGAAATACAAGTCAATGGTCGCATGGGAGGGAGGGCAAAATAATGAGCACAGGAAATGGAAGAGGATAGTGGGGGTAAACAAGTAGCTCATAGTAACTTCGAGCTAATAAATAGGTCTCAGGACTTAGGAGTTGCAACTTGAGGGAGTATTGGTAAGTCTTTTGAGCACATTTATTACTTGTCGGTAATTAAATACTAGGGGAAATATACACTGGAGACTTTATTACTATCAGCCCAGTTGGTAAGTCTCTCCAGTTTCACCCTTTTGTGTGCCCTACCTGATTGGTAAATATTTTAGACTTACCCAGTTTCCTAATCACTGCATACCTTTTTTTTTCCTTTTTTTTTTTGGGAGGTTTTCCTTTACTCAAGGTTAGGTAAGCTGTTTCGAGAAGGGGAAAAGTAGGGAATATTAGAATCATTTGATAACACTGGTGTTACATATGGTGGATTTGTTCAACTTTTTGGGGCTAACTAGACATTTTAATGTTAATTTCCCATTGCACTACCTACTCTTGAGTAAGATTTGTATACTCTTGAAGCCTAATTACATTCAATACCCATTTTCCATGCCAGGAATGCCCCTTTGGAATATTTTTAATGTCATGTTGAACTGAGAGTCCAGTTCCTGCCACCATAACAAGCATAGTCAGTCACACATGGAGGCCATGCAGCAGCCTTCTAGTACAACTAGTGATGGACACTGTAAGTATGATCTTCTAAGCCTATGTTAATCCACTACAAATTATGTGTGTAACACACAACTTTGATGTTGTGGCTTGGATTATCTTGACCTAAAATATGTTGGTGGGATGCAAAGACAACTTTGATGTTGTCGGTTGGACTCTTTTGACAGAAAATATGTTGGTGAGGTGCAAAGACACCTTTGTTGTCATGGGTTGGATTCCCTTGACCTAACATATCTTGGTGAGGTGTGAAAGGTCTAGAAGCTTTTTGGAATCTAGATTAAGAAAGGAAGTACTCATGTAAGAGAGGAAGTCCATTTTGAACAAAGGCACGTGTGCACATTTAGTATGTATCATAAAATAAGAAAGAAATTCTAGAACTCTTTGGAAAAACAAACCAGTACAATGTGACAAAACCCTTCACTTTTTCTCTACCATTGTAAAGTGTGTGTTTTGGGACACAAGAAAATGTGCTCATTCAAGAACTTTTCAATTAAAAAGTGCAAAATTTCCATATCCAGACAATGATATTTCGTAACGCTTACTAGCTCAACCACAATGGGACAATCCAGTCAAATCCTTTCTAACACCATCTACAACCATTATCCCATATATATATGAAAAAACATGTTAATATACTAGGAATGCTAAAATATCCTGGTGGCACCCCAGCAAATACCCGGGTATTGATTTCACCCCTAAGAAAGATTCCATGCTGCAAAGAAGGGTTCCATCCTTCAAATCTCTGGTTACTATTTAACTCCATTCTTTACACCAATAAAAGACTTTTGTAACCCATTCTTATGTATTTACTACTCAAGATGAAAATTTTCTTGAGTAGAAGCATAAAGTGTTATGGGCATTTCTGTTCCACTGTAGGGAAAGGTTGTGCACAATAGAGAAGAACCAGTGTGTGGTTATTTGAATTCATAAAGAACCACCAGTTCTGGTTTTTAAATTATTTCAGAATCACAGAACCTTCAGTTCCGATTCTTTGAAAAGATCAGAATCAACCAACCTCCACTGGTTTTGGTTCTGGTTATTTCACAACCCTAAGAGGACTAGTGGCGTTCGTGAATGAACCAACAAACAATGACCTAGCAATTTTATGGCAGGTTATTCAATATTTTCCCAAAAAATTTGAAAACTGTGGTTATATATACCAGAACCAGGTCTTTATTTTATTGAGAACCACAGTTGTGAATCCTAAGAACCACCCCTGATAACTGCCCAACACCGACAAGAACCTCTTGTTTTGCAAAACTAGGGCCCAAATGCGAGGAGCATAGAATCTCAACACAATGGAATAAAGGGCAATGACGTGTCTCCTTGCTCCAAAATTGGTCAGAATAACCTCCAGTTTTTGAAAGTTTTCAAAGAACAGGCAGGTTTCATGAAAGAGTCAGCCAAGAATTGGGTGGTTTAGGGTAGGTTCTTTGATTTATTGTTTTAAATTGTCAAATCAGGGATCCATATACCTTTATAGTTGGGTATTTTTAAACTAGTTTTTGATCTTTATACCTATGTCGACCTTCTTTATTTTAATTTGTTGGAAAACTTTGTACCCATGCAATCTCTAGCATTGGGGAGTGTGTAATATGTACATGGAATTGCACCTGATTTTGGAACAGGGCTTGAAGGTTTAAAATTTGAAATAATTAGGCTCAAACCTCCACCTTCAGAACCTCGAAATAAATTTAACAATGCCAAAACTAATACCAAAGTTCTCTTTAAAAAGGAAGATCCACACAACACTGGTCAAAACCACTATTTTGTTGGGGTTGATGGTTCAAACTTGACTGATAAACAATGCATTTGTTGACAATGTGTTCATTTGGTTGTTCAACTTGTAGACCAAAAGATTTTGAACATCTTAGTTTCATGTGACAAGTGTGACCCAACTCTCTTTCTGTTTCATTAGAACTAGTGTGGCCTGTACCATTGGCCCATTACAGAATAGGGAAACTAAACATGTGAAGATTGTTTTGCAATGTATGTATCTATTTTTTTTGAATAACCAAATATGAAAGGAAATCATGCTTGAATTGAATGGTACGCCTTCAAGTGTTACCACGTCTTCAACTGAGTTTTCTTTCCAAAACCTGGTTTTTTAGAATTTATTTGAATTTTCAGCGGCAGAAATCACTTTAAAATCAATATCTGCCACAATCTGAATCCAAATCTTACCAAATAAATCCCATTAAATCCTGCTCATCGAGATCTTTCCAACAACACCGAAAGCACATTCCAATTCCTCTGAAACTTTCAGCTACAATTCAATTTAATTTTCAGTAAAGAAATCATTCAATATTCAAGAACTTCTACAACGCAATTCCAAACAACATGAAACAAAGCCACTGCACCCCTCCTTGTTGAGAGCAACCCAAAGAGACCATGAACGCAATCTGAAGCATCCCAGTTCGATGGATCTCATAAGGAAGGACAGACAAAACAAAACAAACAAACAACCTTCCTTCATATATAGATCCTTTAGCGTTTTAGACAATTGGAACCAAAATTAGTTTTTCAACTCTTCTCAGGTATGTGTTAGGCATGGGAAATTGATGATACACTATCAAGACATCTCTGCCGAAACCTCTTTGAGACTTAATGAACTTAAGGGAATGAACTTAAGGGGGTTATAGCAGTGCCCATCTGATGGGGTTTTCCTTTCTCAAATTCCTCAAGTAGGTCCACTGGCAAGGATCCCAGCATTAACTAGCATAAAATGGCGATTGTCCAAGGTGGCATGTTGCATTTTTACAAGTGTTGTCACAAATGGTGACCTAGGAAGTGCCAAGGTCCAAATGGGGCTAATTAAATTATTTATATTTCAAAAAATGGCGAAAATTCCTCTAGATCACAAATTTATCTTCTTGTTTTTCTGGTTTTTTGAAAAAAATCGCCAAGTTGCTAAAATTTGTGAAAACAAAAACACTGGTGCCCATTATCAATTCAATTCTAGTTCTTATTATTTTGAGTTGGGAAGGGTGGTTCTAGTTTTAGGGGTTTCTGGGGGTGCAAGGGCAGGGGGCTTTATGGGAGGCAGCACCATGTGAACACAGCAGCCATAACCACACTAGTGTGCATGTGCATGGCCACTAAAGATCTAGAGACTGGAAGGAGGGGAACTTTAGCACCCTCATTACACTACTGCCAAAGTGCCCGCCCAATGGAACATTCCTATTGCTCAAAGACTCAAAATTGGGCCCATTAGCTTTGCACCAAGGCCCAAGCCCAAGAAACCAAGAATGATATGCTCACCTATATGGCTTTATTTTCATATCACATTTTCTTGGTTCTGCTTATCAAACAAGAACGTTCATACAATAATAACCCAACTTTTTGAGCTTCTTCTAAGAAATTGTGTCACTAATTTATTCATTAAGTTTTCAATTATAGCCCTTGGATGGAATGAATCTTTCATAATGTGAAAGGAAGGGGAAGAAGAGGTCACAAGGAGAACGTCCCCACCTTTCAATAGACCTAGTGTAGCTTGTGCTGTTGACCACATTTCTGAATGTTGATTGAATTTTGAAAGGGGAAATGGTACATGTTTTCTTTAGCCTAAGTTTGAAATCCAATTTTGATTAAAATTTCAGTTCTTTTATTGAATTTTCAATGACAAATAAACTAAAAACTCAATATATTATGCATTTTAGGTCAAAAAGTCATGAAGTCACCTCCATGAAACCTTTCACATGAAGTGTTTTCCAACAATATCAAAAGCATGCCTCAATTTCCTTGAAAATTTTGTTTTAACCTTGGCAGGTTCTTGTGACCCAAACCTGAACTGGCAACTCCTTGCTAGATGGAACCAAGATTAGGACTGGATCATGGGACTAGCCTTTTGCAATACATGGAACCAAACTTAAAGCTGTGAATATATATTTCAAAACATGTGAGGTTCTTTAACTAGGAAAGTTCATTTTTTTCTCAAAAGTTAGCAAGTAGGCTGAATTTTGTAAACAGATAATCTAATTTGCTATAAAACTTGCTACCTTCACAAATCCAAATTTGAATTGTTGTAAAATTCAATACCTATAGAATTTTAAACCTTGGATAATGGGTAATATGTACAAGAAATCAGACCTTATTTTTGAAGCAAGCCCAAAGGTTCTTGAATTTGAACAATAGTGCCAAAATTGGAACTATAGGTTTTGAAATTTGAAGAACAAACCTCAAACCCAGACCCAAAGAACCAGGATCAAAGGTTCTTTGAAAAAGAAAAACCATAAACTGCTAGTATACGCTCCTCACCAATGAAAATGTCCTCACCTTTCACAAGTGGAAGGATGGATAGGATGACAATAGAAAAGGAGAGGATCCCTTCTTGAGCCTATTGGTTTTACACAACCCTGTTAATTTGACATGACTTGCCCTTGGGCTAGCAAATTTTACTTAAATATGGGCTCAAAAAATGATAGAAGAAGTCACCATGAGCTAGTTATGAGGCGTTAGAGATTTCTTGGGCTTTGGGCTTAATGTCAAGTTGCCTAACTATTTAACCTAGTAGTATGGCCACAATGAGTGTTTAGGGCTGACAACTAACATCATTCTAACACCAACAAAGTGCCATGAATCAAAATATCATAAATTCTAACAATGAAATTCCCAATGATCCCCAAACATTATTTCAACATTTCCACACTTGATGCAGATTAGTAAATAACATTGAGTTTTTTTAGAGTTTAACATCCATCCACACCTACAAAGTAATCTTTCACTTTGTTTGAAAGAGAGAAAAAGATATAAGGATAGAAGGATGCATGCTAAACATTGAGTTGATTTGTCATTTTGTGAGACTTTAATTAACACCAGTTTTACTTTTAAATCTATTTTATTCAAAAGTTTAACATTAGTTAACAATGGTTACTAATGTCATCTTTACATTGATTTCACGTTATATGTCCCTAAGATTTAATATTATTTAACATTTGAGCTGTGAATTTTGATTAATTTTAGCATCCTTAACAATAGTCTAACACTAAAATTAATATAGAGCAAGACCATATTTTAGAAGTTGATCAGGCATCTAAATTAAATACTAATATTCCTTCTATTGGTCTCATTTCACATTGTTTTGGCAAAAAGTGGACCATCTTCATTGTTTACATGTCATGCACACTACATTTGTGCCTAACCCTATCCAAAGTAATAGAGTTGCACTAAGAGAACATATAGAACAAAACTCCAAAGTCATTCCATTGGAATAAGCCCCCTAGCATGGAAAAGTCAAATCTCACTCAGACTAAATTGTGTTCTAACAAAAAAAATTGTTCTACAAACATTTAAACATTATGTCGTAACTATTTAACAAATATAACTATCTCTGGATGGCATTTTGGGTGTGAAAAAAAATTGCATTCTTTTGAACATTAATGGTTTAGAATCTTCTTAGCAATGAAGCTTCAAATTTTCAATTCTTTTCTTCAAGTAAAAGTGGGGAAAAAAATCAAGAATTTTGAGGTTAGATTGGGGTCTAACCTTATAGTCTTGAAAGGCTTGAACACTTGTTTTGGTGGCTTAAATAGTTGATGTGGTGATTACATTTAAAATATTTGAACATTTTTGTGGGTTATAATGAAGGTCAATCCCTAATTGTGTGCCTTTTAGACAAACATATAAAGGGCCCAAAATTGCACATTCAAGAATGATCATCCAACTTTACATTGCAACAAAAGAAAAGCAATCCACCATTTAGATTATAATATATAATTAGAAATAAAAGAGACTAAAACATGGACAAGTTTGAATGTTGACCTTATTAGATTCATGATACAATCCAATGTTCATTTTTCAACTTTGTTTTAAAATTCAATAATGTTTTTGTGTTGAACTCTATCCTTTGATTTATTGTGATTTACATTTTCTTGATATGTTGCTTCATCCAAGGAATGATAAATCCCTATCCATTTGTTTTGCTCACAATTGCCTAACTTCAAAACAAATGTAATCATGTTTAACATTGTAGGGTTTGGTTATTGTCGCAACTCATTAGCTAGCTCAAAATGACAAAAATACTTTGAGTTATTATTATTTTTTAATCATATGCTCAAGTGAAACTTATCGTGCATTCATGAAGGTGAAGAGTTCCATAGTTTGTTAGCAATTTCACATGTTTACAATGTTGGTATGCAAGTTACAATGTCGAGGGGTACATTTACAATAAAGGTACCACAATAAAAACCAATAACACGTCAAGACTAATTAGTGTTATCCTTTTCTTTTAATCCCATGGTGGTCCATGTAAACACAACTTTTTTTGGTAAATAATGAAGACGTTTGGTTAATCTTATTGTCAATTTGTGTTATTATTGGTGGTCAGGATGATTTTAAAAGTTTTGACATGTCTCAACCAATTTAATAAACATGTTAAGACTTAAAAGATTTCAAGACTCCATGTCATTTCTAGTTTAATATTGTCACTTTCTAAGTGCCAAGAGCCTATTCAAAAATAAAAATAATGATTATTATTTTTGTATACACATGTGCTTGACTTCCTTCCGAACCTTTGGAAATTAATTAATTTTTTAAAAATGAATATAATTTTCCTTCTCTTTGCAGCCCCAAAACCTAAAATTTTCAAGGTTCTAGCATCACTAAATTTGTGAAAATTAGTATTTAATCAATTTTTTTTGTCACCACATAAATGTATTGATTTATTTGTAGTTAAACTATGAAGATATTTGAAAAGATATTTTTATTCTTTTAATAAAAGCCAACGTTAAATTAAGGACACATAAAGACATTTTTTAAACATTAAAATTATGATCTTCTTAACCATAATGATTTTAATGTAAATATTCACTTATTGACTAAAAGGTTTTAATTATGCATTATGATATTCATAATGATTACCTGAAGTTGAGGTTCATAATGATATGAGAGTGAGTCCATCCTTCTAGTGATCATGCTTATAAATTATATGCCTAGATGAGATTTGGAACAGAGATGGAACATGATAATTAGTAATCAAAATATGGCTGGTTTTTGCGTTGCTTTCATACTTGTTTTTCATTTAGTTTAATGAAAGTACTAAAGTATAATTGATTAAATATGTTGTTAAACATAAACACTTTGAGTGGATTTTGAATACATGTTTTGTTTGGCAATGAAGAGTATTACTTCCCAAAATTTGGTCCATTGTTTGTTGCTACAATAGAAATTGCATATTAAAGACTTGTTCGAATTTTTTTTGTTTTGTTTTGCCATTTTGCCTTTTGGACCATTAGTCTTTTATGCTTTGATTCGTTGTAGAATTGAAATGTGTGAAATAAACAATGTACATGGATTCTATATAACATGTGGTTTTGGTGTTGTTGTCAAATTAAAGTTCATTTAGTTAAGAAATGTGTTTGAGTTATGTCCTAAGGGTGGTTGCTTCCAAAATATAAGGTGCAACTTAATGAAATATATATATAATCTACTTCAATGTAAATATAGTGCCAAGAATTGGACTATGAGATTGTGTTTAAAATATACTCAATTATAATAAAATATTATTATAATGTTTTATTATTTCATAGCATACAAAAATACCCCATTTTTCTCATGTACTAATGTTGTGACCATCAAACTTAAATTGAACTAATGTTGGGTTTGGTTGCTAATCAATGTTTATCCTGAATTGATTATCATTTTGAAAATGTTACTCAAGGGAATGATATTGTTAAAAATATTTCATGTTGAAGAACTTTGTAGTGTCATTGTAAGATGGTATAGTGTGATTTCCAATTGCTTCAAAAGATTTTAATGTGTCAAGGGTTATGAGAAACTACACCAAAACATAGTTACACATGAACCCAACTTTTCATTAAAAAATGATCTTGAACAAGGACATGAAGTACAAAGAAAATTATTAAACATAAACTATATCTATAACATGAAAAGACGTGGAACATTTTAATGAGGTGAACAACATTAAAGTGCAAGTGTGTACCTCAAAGTGGGGCTGAGAAACTAAAGGTAATTGACCTGAAACTATTTCTATTTGCACATCACTAAACTAGCTCAAGGAAGTTTAAGGCCCACCATCCAAAGAACTTTCTTGAACATTTTCTTGAATATGCAGTGTGGATTAAAAATGGATGTTCACCTGGATGAACTTCATCCATGTTATCAATGATAAGGACATTCAAGCTTAAACTTCACCACGAATGACAAGCTAATCTACATGAAATAATCATATTCTTTATAAATGATCCAAAAAGTTCAAAAATCTTGATACATGTCTTGTGATCTATGTTGGGATTGGTTTTGGATATAATTTGTGATAATTGTTGGTTGGTCACATTTTGGTCACAATTGGGAGGTTTATGAAATCTATGTCTCTTGGTTACCAAGTGCTAATGTGTATGAACTTCAATCCTGTAGATGTTGATGGTGTGTGAAGGTTTCAGTAAACAAGTCATAATGGCTTGATCATTCATTGATCTTATTTTTAAATCATTACCCACAGTTAAAAACTTATATTTATTCTTAATTAATGGTGCAATTCAATGGAGTTCCCAATTGCAAGTAGTGATCCTTTTAACCCATTATTCAAAAGTTCATCACCATTGTCATAACAACTACAGAAAGGAAGATTGCATTCCTCTCCCACCCACATGCCAATTTCCCAAATTCCAATGTGTTTTTTTTTCAAGGCATTGAGTTTTATTATTATGTTGAATAATGCAGGCATATTAGACTATTCCTTGTTGCTATTACTGGTGGAAGGATCTACCTATAATACTTATATACATTTATTTTTCTTCGACATATTCTTTAGATATGATTATTTATAATTCCAGTGATGAGAGGAACAAGGAACTAGTATGCAAGGGTGATTTTTTGCAATTTATTGTATGTTCATCTTGGACAATTCCAAAGACAATTCATACTTACCTCATTTTCAAGTTTAACTATCTCAGTCCTTTCCTCTTTCCATCAACATGGATATGAAAAGGCAAATTAGAATATGCCTTTTTATGTCCATGATATTTATACTAATTTAAATTAAATTCAAGAGTGACATAAATAATCATGAACTATTGGAAACCATTTGGGCATCATCACATATTGCATAATCTTGTTGGCAAATTAAATGGTGCATAAATCATAATATTTGAACCCCATTAATCTTGACTAGGGTAGAAATACCCCATGGTTGTTATATAGGTAATGACTTTACATTCTCCTATGCTCCTATATATGCGAACTATGGTGGTTAGCTATGGGACAGCATTGTCAGGAACCCAATGAAAAATAAATTCCTGGTCAGCCACCATCCATCCAAATGATGTGATTGTGGGTGTAGGGTCACTATGGCCCTGTATATCCATTGTCAATACATATAAGTTGATGGCAAGTTTGAAGAGTATAGATAGGATCTGTAAGGATATGTAGACCCACCTATTTTGCAGATTACAATGGTATGGACAGCATAATTGAGAAATGTTGTCCACCCAGATATGTATATTGATATCCTAGTTTATCATCTATTGCTATACCGAGAGGGTATGCCATATCCTCCCAACACTCAATGCTATCAAGCAAGATTCTAAAAAATATCACAACTGAATTATCCATGATGAAATATCATTTCATATCTGACAACTTATAACAAATGTAAATACCATAGTTCTAGATCGGAGTTAGTGGTTGGGCTGATTTATTTGTTTATTATTCATTAAAATACTTTTTTGGCATCTAATATATATTTCAAGATTTTTGGCTTCCATTATATAAATATTTAGTAATTTTTGGCACAAATAAGAATTTCAATCTTTTTTCGTCCATTTTGATATGTAACATTCATTATGTTTCTTTATTTTTGTTTGCATATTTGTTGATGTTTCTTGATTCTTCTTTGCCACCCTTTGGTGCACCTCTATAAGATTCAAGAGACCATAGCTAGTAGTACAATGCTGGAAGATTTTGAAGTAACTTTGTGTCCAAGTTGGATGCTTTAAAAATGATATGCACCAAACGTGTGCATTTCCACCAAAGTTCAAGGTCATGCTGTTGGTTGAGTAGAGCATCTACAAATTCGGTGATGAAGAAGATAATATGAAAAACATGCTATTGATTAGGACTTACAACCCCTTAGATTTCTAAAACTTTCCACAATGAGCAACTTGAATTTCACCACTTTTGAATGAGCAATGAAATGTTCAAAATATTGGCAGTTTAAGAAAATAATCTAATTACTGCCAAATCCTATCAGGTACATACTCTGATATATATAAGAAGGGAAGGAGAAGAATGAGAAAGAGTTGATTATCCTCCACCATATTCTTTTCCAGGAGGTTTGAAAAGGGGTATGACTATGTATGTCAGGGACAAGGAAAGTATATAAGTAGGTGCAAAGGACTCGGACAGAAAGACATCCATATTTTTATTGTATAGATGTTGCATCATTATGTTAGACAAAGCGAAGTGGAAGCCTCTCTTCTCCTCTCCCACTGTCCAGGCTGCCAAAATCATGAAGATCTTCAATACCCACAGGCTATCCAATAAAATCTGAATGACATGCATTTGGTTGCTGCAAGCATAGGTATTGCAGCAATGGATTCCTTTCGAAAAATTCTCAAGGGACCCTTGAATCACAAGCAGATAAGAAGCCCACCCTCAACCTCAACTACCCTATAAAGGCATGCAGCCAGCCAGCCAGCCAGCAATAGTACTGACTTCTCATAACTGTTGGGCAAACAAATATCAGGAAATCCATTTTCAGGATTTTCAAATGATTCTGAACTCCACAACACCTCATACCTTACCCATGTGATTGAAGAAGGGAAGGCAAGTAGGTCACTTTAGGTGAGGGATCCAGACAGTGCTGGGCGGGTATCAGGAAAAAAGGTGAGAATTAACAAGTGTTTCAATTCGGTTTTCACCTTGAACATCACCGGGTATTACCTTTCGTGATTCTTGTTTGAAACCTGCCCCATCAGTTCTCATTGGGTTGAGAACTGGTCACTAGAAATTTGGCTTTTTTGTTAAAAAATTTGATACCCTATCAGGGTATTAATGAGTAATAAGCCTAGGGGTCCATGCTAGTGAGTGGGATGTAGAGTCTAGTGTTTAGGGTAGTAGTTAGTGTTTTAAATAATAGGTTTAGGGTTTGAAGGTGAAAGTGGTGTCATGAAACCTTTGTTTGCACAAAGGCTTCTTTTCCATGATTCCCTCCTTCACTCCTCTTCATTTGTCATTTTCCATTATTTTTGTGCTTTGTGTGGTTTCTTTGTGTTTATAGGTTCATGGAGCAATGTTGGTTTGTGATTTGCATGTTTTTTTTGTTTTCTTGCTCAATTATTGTGTAACAAAAAAAGAATGGGATAACTAAGCAAATCTTATTGGTGTAATCTTGTCATCTAGAATCATAGAAGTGTAGAGCAATAAGATGCAATAGAGATTGTAATATAACAATGATTACACACTTGCAAATTGTTCTATCAAATCTAAATTATGGGTTATAAGGGATCAACATGTTTTGACTTCCCTCTTTTTGAATCTACTGGTTATTTATGGTAGTTCAATAGATACAACACCCTTTACCAAACCCTAACACATTTGTCTCCCACAAAATACATTGAAACACATGCCACACAAAAGATCATGAATTTGAAAATATAAATGATTCAGCACGACCATACATAAAACATAATTTAAATCTTCTAGTCCTCAAGATATTAGCCCCCTCAACAAAGTAATGAAACAAAATTCACACACCAACACATGGAGTTGGACAAAGAAGAAACAAGGATCTAGTCACATCAACAACATTTTACATTGCCCACCAAATCACTTTCAAGAACCACATTTCCTTTTAGAATTCCCATAATAATGAATATTATATCCTAGTTAAATGGGACCATTATTCCACCCACATGACTATAAATAACTTATTGTCACATGAATTGCTCTCAAAATCCTTATGGTGTTTCATCATTTCCTTTAACATAACCCCTAAATACTATTCTTACATTTGTTTCCTTTCCTTTGAAGCTAAAGGTATAGCAAAGAAAACACAAATTCAAAATTCAAAAAACAAACAACAATAGAGCATGTTGTCATTCTAATGTTACTAAACCTTGCATATGATCTTTACCATCAAAGCAAAATCATCAACTTTAGAAGAAAACCCAAAGAAAATGGAAAATTTAGTTTTTTTTCTCCATCTTTAAATGCCCTTCATATATGGTGAAACTCTTTGTTCCATAATTCACATACTCCAAGCATGCATCATAACAATACCTCACACCACAAAAAATACGTTTCACATCAAGAACTAACAAACATGAAATAACATTAAATGCCATCGAAATACCAAACCACAATAAAAATGCCACACTCCATAAACTATAAGAAACAAAATCAAGCAAAAGCAAAGCATCATGTCTACAAGTCCCTTTCCCCATCACCATCAACTACTAAAAGCCTTGTGTGTTTCAGCTTTCGATACTTAATGGCATTGTTTCATCCAATTAGGGTTTCATTACCCTCAATCCATGTCACATCTGTCTTTTTTCCTTCTATTGGTGCTAACACATTTTTTTGTTCATTGTTACTACTCAGATGTGTTTTCTTGTTCCTCATTTGATGTTGCATTGTCATTCACCTGTGTTGTTTGGTGGTGCTTCATTGCAATTCACTACTATTATTCCTTGATGCCACATTCCTACTCAAAAATGCCTACTTGCTAACCATTATTATTGTTCAATGGTGCGTCGTTGTTGCTCCTTGACCTTGTTGTTGTTATTACTTAACATTTCATTGCCTATTGTTTGTTTTTGTTGCTTCCCAACACCTCATTACTCATTTTGACTATTCCCCAACACTTCATTGCTACTATTTACTTTTGTTATTATTGTTCATTTTCATTATTACACATCAACACAACATGCAACACACAAAATTAAGTACCTTTTGGCCTATTGTTCCTTGCCAATGTTTCAATTCTACTCATTACTATTATTTACTTTTGGTTTTATTCCTCTTCGATTTGGTACTTCCCCTAATGTTTTACAAATGTGGGAGAAGGAGCTTGAAGTTATGATTTTTTCAAATTAAAGCTTCTTCAAGTTCTTTTCAAATTCAAGTTTGTTCAAGGTAAGTATTTTTTTCCCCCCATTATTTAATTTTTTGTTTGTTTTGGTTTTGCATTTGTTTTCTTATTCATTTTTTTATTGCATATATTTTGTATGTTAATCATTTGTTTCTTATTTGTTGTGTGCAAGGTTTGCTTTTCATACATTGTGTTATTTTTTTCATACATTATATTTTGCACATTGCATTTTTTGTATGATGAAGATAGGAAAGACAAGTGAATTATTTTTACATTGTAAATGCTCGTAAATGTTTTGATTTAACTTTCACAACATAGATCATTTAACTTAAACATAAAAATTACAATTTTGGTAAACATTGTTTAGATTTCTTCACCATGTCGTGTAATTTTCTTATGGAAAATGATGTAATAAAGTGAAAATGAGAATTTACTAATAATTAAAAATGAAAGTGAAATTTATTCAATGGCACAATTATGGAAGAAAAAACTATGGAAATGACATAAAATTATCCAAGTCTCCAAATAGAAAATAGTATAGCAAAAGGAAATGTAGAAAAGATAAAGCAAATACATTAATTATTACAAGAAATTTGTTAATAATTGACTACAATTTTAGTTGCAAAAGACAACCAATCACAAAAATTTCATGTGGCATGTATAGTCAATCACCCCTTAGTCGCATATCACTTGCAATTGTAGAGATTTTTCATCCATTGACTAATCATAGGACTATGCAACTACAAATACAATTACATAAAATATTAGGCATCATTTTAAAATAATTTAATATTACTTTAAATCTCATTTATTAATTACATTATTTATATATATAAGTAATGAAATATAATAATTTATATTAATGGTAATTTCATAAATTTCCAACCTATAAGTTGTTGACACGTGTCATTGCTTAGGCTAGCTAAAAACCTAATTTAAGCAGCTAAGTAAATCACTTAGTTTAAGTACCTAGGTAGGCCTAGGTAGGCACCTAGGTTAAATAGCCTAAGCAACATATGTAAGGTACATATGGTCAACATACTATCATTGACCACAACTATGTCACTTGTGAGGTTTGATTATCCTTAGACCCCAAAGATGGATATCAACTCCTTTGCCATCAAACCACCCCACTTGATGTGAAAATATAACGGAATGTATTATATTTAGCCCATACTTGAGTTTAAACATTACACAAACCTCAATTTCAATATTTTATATTTTATTGATATTTGCTCAAATGAAAAAAAATTAAGTTGATTGTTAAAATACTTTCAATGACATACATAATTAAATATATTTTTCTTCCAAAAATGTAAATTAATTTGAATAATTTTTTTCTGAATTTTGTTAAATTGAAATACATTACAATAATGATTTGTTGGAATACTTTTTTCAAACACATGATTTATAAATGAAAAATATTCTACAACTATTATTTAGTAATAAATAAATAAATAAATTATCTCCAACATATTAATCCTTCATTTCATTAAAAAAAACATGTTATACAATGTGATTATAATATATCATAATTTTAATTAATTCACATGTAATTTTTATAAATGGATAATATATCTATCACATTTCAAAAAATTATAATTAAAAAAAAGTATCAGTTATAATATTTATGATGTATAATATTCTTCTATATTTAAATTTTAATCTAAATCACATTTAATAATGTTAGATAATTAATGAATTTGATGGAATTTTAAGTTTTATACTTAAATATATATAATATATAAAATTTATCTAAATTTATGGTAAAAGTCTTATTATCAAATAATTGAGATATTACTTAGACATCTGAAACCTCTATTTGATTATAAAATGTATCATACTTGATTATGATTATAACAAGTTGAAATTTTACCAACAAAATTTAATTTACATGTATAATATATAATTAAATAATCATCATATATAATATTTATAAATAGATCATAACTCTTATATATTTAATATAAATATAATATTTTTATTGTCAATGTCAATTTTAAAATACTAATAAACAATTAAACACAAGTTGATTATCAAACAGATATTGTAATTCCAAAGATACCACATATGTTTTAATCATCAAAATAGTGTAAATGGAAAAATTATTGACTTTAGTTGCTAAAACAACTATGACTAGTTGCAAAAAAATTAGGTTTTCATCCATCCAAGATCCATTCACAATATTGGATGAAAAATGTGCGTTTTCATTTTATTTTTCCATCCAAACATGGAATAGTCACAAATTATAATCGCATTTTGCAACTTCATTTAATTATATCAATAGTATAATCACATATATGAATACAATAGTCACATATATGACTACACACATTTACAACTAAAATGGTTGGAATGGACAAAATTTCTTCTAGTGTATAAAAATTGCATGCTCAAAGGAAAGTATGGAGATGGCATAACACAATTGAACTATGTTGGGCCTTTTATTATGTTAATGATGAAAAAGATGTTGAAGAGGGGAATCTCTAAATCATGAAATGTGTCATTTGTTACAAAAATCATGTGAATGCACCTAATCCAAGCACTTAAAGAGGAAAAGGTTTAATAATATATTACATGACCCATAGAATAATTGCTTTGAAAGCACATAAGTGTAAATCATGCTTTATTGCAGAAAATTTGAAAAGGAAATTAGTGATCCAAAGAGAAAAAATGTGAAAAAATAAGTAACAAAGAAGAAGCCTAATATGTTTAGTAGTGCAATAACTATTTTTTTTGGTGTCTAAGATATTTTTCTAAATGATTATGTGTAATAAAAAGATTTTTTTAAAACCTTGGCCTCTTGATTATGAAGAATCAATTGCCCTTGCAATGTGTGAAGAATGTATGATTCAAACGTTTTAGTTTTACATTTGTGTTCATAAGTTATTTTCCCATTTGAAAAATAATTTTCTTAAAAAATATTGCCTAACTTGGTGAAAAAACTAAAACAAAAATACGTTTTGTGAAAATTGAAAATTGTATTTTTGTAATAACAAGTTTTCACTTATGGATGTTTCAAGGGGCACATGATTATTATTTTTTAGTTATTAACTTCAATTCTAATTGATAGCATAAATAGGTAACTATTAGTATGTTTAAAGCAACAAAAATAACTAGTCAAGCCTTAACCAACAAGTTGATAGAATTACTTGATTAATGTGACTTGAAAAGAAAAATCATTATTTACGTCAAAGATGAAAAGTAAAATTTGAATACCCATGACAGTTGTTTTGAAATCTATTATGACGTGTGAAATTATAGGTTTGGATGAAAGATTTCAATGTACTTCTTTTGGCCATGCTTTCTTTAAAACATGTTGATATGTTACACATGATGAGAAATTTTGCAAAAAATTCATATTTGTTTTAATCAAATTTGCACAATCAAATTTGTATAAATGTATAATTTGGCTCAATGGTTTTGGGAAAAGAAAATAAGAATGGCATAAGCTTTATGCAAATTCTAATCTTCACTCAAGAAAATTGAATACCTTAATGAAAATAAGGTAGATTTATTTTCTTATTATTGAATTTTTTTGTGCAAGTTTTTTTCTGAATTGCACCATTTGAAAATACTAACATTGCATGTATAATTTTGATTGCAATTTCGCAAGCAAAATCATTATGTTCCAAAAGGCTTCACAATTTAAAGATGTTATTCTCCTTTGTTGCAATGGATAGAACACTATCAAAATCAATGGGAGAATGCCACTTCTTTTTACTTGTAACATTTTTGAAATAATTGTGAGTTATTTTTCTTTGTTGTGAATGCTTGTGTTTTGAACTAGTCAAGAGGCCACTAGTTGTTTTTAAATACATTATAGTTTGTTATGTATGCACTTAAAATCCGGGGAACAAGTTACAAACTCATCAACCCAAGTCAATTTGATTGATGTTATTTCGGGGTTGTTTTTTAATTGGTTTTGCTTGCGTCCAACATTAAAAGGGAAGTATTTGGTGTTTTGGAATGTTTCCAAGTTTTTTTGGAAAGACATGAAAAAACAAAATTTCACAACATATTGTTTTTTATGTTAAGACTTTAGCTTTAAAAACCTTTGACTAATGTCCTTTTTTATTGGCCATGAAAAAGGTGTGAATATTGTTGAGGAATATGATAGGAGATATTTATATTTTATGTTTTTGAAGTGCTATAATCATTTACATCTACTGGAAAATTTGAAGATCGATGTGCAAAGCAAGTAGTTGATGAAGATTGCAACTTGGATACATTTTTAATGGACTACTAACACAAGTGAGCCAATGAAAAAACTTGTCATTAGAAAGTTGCTAATTTTCTACAAAGTGGATCTCAAAGAAGTCAAGTGTCATTTTCAATGTTGGGGAAACATGACGCCATGTTTTCTACATTTGGTTTTCTAGCTTGCCAAAGCCTATGCATTGTAAGATCACAAATTGATACCAAAAGGTTTTTTTCTTTAATGGGCATACTTATTAACCTAAAGAAATGTCATTTACAATCAGAAAATTTAGAGAAATTGATTTTTGTGAGAAAAATTGGCCAAGTGATCGAGGGTTAATTGTAAATCACCATTCAATTCAATAGAATTAATTGAGAAGGATCCAAACTTAGAAGAGGAATTTGAAATTTTTGAATGTTCATTTAAATAGGTGGAAATTGTGGACATACAATATGTTTGAAGGACAAAAAAAACTTTTGATTATTTTCATTTTTTATTCATTTTACCATTTTTGGTATTTTTTAATTACAAATAAAATACATATTGAAAATAATTGAACTTTTGATAATTGGTTTGTGAAAATTATTTTTGAAAATCAATTGGTATGAAATGTGTGAGAATCGACATTTTGAGAACCAACTGAAATTGTTTTCCCAAAATTTTGAAACCTTAACTAGTTCTCTTGAAGATGAATTTCAACAAAAAAAAACTAGACTAACTCTTACAAGCTCTTTTAAAAATTGAAAATTGCCCAACATTGTTCAAGACCAATTGTAACCAAAAGATGGGGTTTAAAACAAACAAACACATAAACATAAAATCTTGGAAGCGTTCTTACTATGCTACAAATGACAATACAAAAAAACTCACAATAGTAACCTAAAATTCCATCTACATCCTTAACATCATGAATAACTACATTCAAATGGTTTGCACCAACTACAAGATAAAAAGCTAATCTATAAAGTTGTCTACAACAATTTACGCTACTACCGTGCATTGCAGATTTGCACATTAGATAATTGTCATTGGAGATTTAGCTTGAGATCAAAACCCTCAATGTCCATTTAGTCCGTTTGAGCTACTAATATCCCCACCCATGACTATGCATTGCAAACTATGTTAAAACATACCTACACCAATCCCCTGTTTTGCCTTTGTTATCATGATGTAGCATCTAGTTTGAAGTCTGGGTTCAATTATTAGTTCATATAAAACAATTATAAGGATGGCTATAACATAGCAAATAACAAATGGGTGTATTGACAATCTGAAATATAACTCAAACCCAAACTTCTACTCACATTTTTTACTCCCCCTCTAGGATACCCTGTTGGGTTTCTTGAACTCAGTGGGCCACTGAATCTGTCACAACAGATTGATTACAACATAGACTAATGCAGATCTACAAGGCTTCTAATGTGCATGCTCCCCTACAACTCGGACCACCTTGTTCTGCCATCATGTCTCGGCACCAATCCCTCATACCAAAGCACTATTACAGACACCACTCTGAAATTAGTAGCTACTGGTGTAGTGGAAGAAATTCAGTAACTACCAAGAACAACATAGACTATTCTCCACTCATCTCTATTGCAATTCTGTCAGACGAACTTCGTTGTTAATCTCCTCTTGCAACCGCTTTGCATTCTTCATTCTTGCACCCAAATTCCACGGCTCCATCTATGTTACTCCAATCTCCACCATTTGCAACTTAGTAGGGATAAGCTTTGCATTATACATAAATAACAAACTTCACTATGCCCCTTAACATGCAATATTGAAGTTGATGTGGCGATGGCCAAAACGAAGAAACAAACAATAGACGAAAAGCTTTTTGTCGTCATTGCAGAAAGTTGACAATGACAAAACTAACAACCCTAAAATTTGTGTGTTCACACTAATTCATTCAGCTTCTTCTTATTTTCAGGTCACACAGTGTTGCGTGATTCTTCACTTTTATGAATAACCCTCAGTTCCTGTTCTAATAAATTAGAGTTGTCTCCATTTTGGGTCAGGGTTTATAAAAACAAAATCAATTTGGGTTCTGAAAATGAACTCATTCCATTCTAGTTCTTACTAACCAGAACCGTGGTTCTTACCCGCCAAAGTGAGTACCCACTGAACACTAGCCATAAGTCACGACCAGTGTCGTGCAGTTCTTTGAGTTTGACATAACCTCCTGTTGTGAGGGGTTTCTCTTTTTTTATAAATAAATTTCAGAATCCAAAGAACCTCCAGTTAGTTGCTTTTTAAATTTCAGGATCAAGGAACCATTTTTTCATACAAAAGTTCAAAGAATCAATAGCTTTTATAAAAGAACTGGCAGTTTCATAAAGAGTCTATGATTGATTCTTAGATGTTTTTGAGAACTGTCTGTCAAGGGTCCAAAGAGAAGCTTGTGTGCAAGGTCGGTGAGAAATCCATTTGTGGATTTTTAGACCTAAGCCTAATTGGCCAGTCCAGTATTCCATGCAGATGACCTCCAAAAATTGGGTACCTCAGCCAAGTTCTATTAGCCCTGCCTGGCCAGTCACTTAAAAGGAGCAAACAACATTAGACATATCTGTAAAGTACCCCAAACTGGGGCTACTGGGCCCCAATTTTGCCTAAAGTGGGGATGAAATGAGAAGTCAGGCTGAAACAGTAGACAGGAAAAACAAACAGGGAGTCTAATTAGTTTTCTCACCCAAATTAGTCCTCAGGGGAGCCTTTACCTGAACCTTTCAAGACTGGAAATGAAATGAGAAGTCAGGATGAAACAGTACACAGGAAAAGAAACAAGGGGTCAAACTAGTTTTCTCACCTAAATCGGTCCTCAGGGGAGTTTCACTTCCAGTTTTGAATTTGTCTTACCTGCTCATAAATCAAGCATTGTCAGAATATGATCGCACAAATATTCTGAACTGGTACCCGGTTTCATGAAACTATACCCAATTTCGATCACTATGCAACTACATGCAAATTGAGGATGAAACAGGGATTAGAGGGTCAAACTAGACCCCAAAGACAGGCTGACTTTACTGATAGCCCTAATGTGTAATGCATAACTTTTCTTTCACTGTAGGCATCTAAAGGGGAACCTATGTGAGATGAACCTATGTACCATGAAACTAGTATGGAAATGTGCACAAAGAATGTGTGCAGGTGTAGTAGGTCTGGTATAGTTCCACAGCCTATAGTTCTGGTTAGAAACCACAAGTGCTGGAAATGACTTGATGTCAACTGAGGTAAAATATTCTGCCTGATGCGATTTTGCAGGTGTGTCCACCCCTCTTATTAGTTCAGTGAAATTTTACAAGTTAACAAATGGTCAGTATCTTTGCCACACCTATTACGCATGTAGATTTCATGTTCAGAAAATTACCCTTGGTCATTGCAACCCTATCAGGCTTTCACGGAGCTAAGACATTCCTTTATGCATGAATCATCCAGAAAGACACTGCTCACCAACATCCACTCTGCACACACAAGTGTTGAGCTTGACTTTTGAACATATCAGCTGGTACTGGTATTGGATCTTTTATTTTTAAAATCATACCAGCCTGGTATTGGTATTGGATTTTTAAAAAAACCTTCATGCCAGCCTGGTCCTGGTATTAATGTTGAAGCTTGATTTTTGGTTGGTACAAGGCCAGTATGTACTATGTATGTGATGTTGAGATTGATAGAGCTCTTGTATAAAGCTGGTGTTACCTCAACTGCCTACCAGGCAAGTATTGGTACGAGGTTGGTATTACTTCATGTTACTACCAGGCAGGTTCGTACAAGTCTGGTTTTGCCTCAAGTCATACTAGACTTGTCTGCTCTTTGATATCAGGATCAGTACAAATCTATATACCAGGGTTCCAGACTGGTATTTGCCCAACACTGGTGCACACATGCACACCTCGTGAATCATGTTGTGTTGCCAATAAGCATGATATGGACAGATTCATGCCAGCCAAATTGCTTGTATAAAAAAGGACTGCATTGCAATTTGCACCAGGTCATTCCAGTTATGTGTGAATTATCCTTGTAAAATCCCACTTCGTACAGAACCAGTTGCATTGTACTTTTGGGTCATACTTTCTCAGTTTTGTTCAAAATCAGACCATGTGCTTGCTACCTTTGGAGATATTTGATATAAGCAATCAACTCATGTACAAGTGTGTTGGGCAATTCCATCTTCCTGCATTTACACTGATTAGACAACCAGCTACTGAGAACAAGTACCATTATTTTTTAGAACTGACAAAGGCGTGTGAGATGAGGCGTTCTCATATCATGTTCAAGAAAGGGAATTCTAGGGGTTGGGATCCCTTTCTTATTGCATGATCCGTTGGTGATTTTCTGAAAACATTGGGAATTTATTTTGTGCCAAAGATGAGATCCCTAGTTTATGTAGATCAGGGAATTCCTAAGGTGGAAACTGTCTACAAGCAAGCATTCTCATTACATAGGCACCCAAGATGAAAAAAGGACTATTATGGCCATCTTGTGACCTATGCAAGATGTTTTGATTATCAGGAACAAGCCAGTGTTGTGTGGTTATGTTTCAAAGAAAGAACCCATGAGAAAGGCCATGGACACAAGCTTGATCAGCAATTCTCAGAAAATCAAAGAATTGATTTTGATGTCAAAATACAACAATGTATTTTGGTTCAAGAGCAACAATGTAACCCTCCTTTCAAGCTGTGGATTAAAAGTCATGTAACCCTCTTCTCAATGGATGAAAACTCATATCTAACCATGCATGCATGGGATTGGAAGGGTTAGAGGTTATGCTTGGTGAAAGGTGAGAGGAGAACGAATCAAAAAGCTCAAGGAACCCTTGGAAGGTAGGTTATGCTTAAGCCCTAAACGCCAGCCACGCCCAAATTGGGCTGCCTACATCTGAGTCTACCTATTCCCTAGCAGTAGACCGAAATTTCAACGCCACTCTCGTTGAGCTGCCACGCGCGGCAACTCATCGCGCACATGAGATTGACTTCTAGTGAGAGAATTCAGAGCTCATCGCGCTTGCAACTTTGAAGCACCAGCTACAAAAATGCAGCCAGCAAGAGTCTTTTTCCTGCCCACAAAAAGAAGGGGCAGCCACATTCCCAAAGTGTGTGTTTTTTTTGGTTCACTGTGTGTTTGTAAATTGTAGGTTTAAAAACTTCTAGTTTTCTTTGGAATCTTTGTAGCACGCGCAAAGTCGCTGGCTGACACCCCCGTGTTACTTCGCCCAAAAAAAGAAAAAAAAAGAGTTATGAAGTTGCGATGGTGTCCCTACTAACCCAGCGCGTCGACCTCCACTCGCGTGCTCTGCGCAACCGCCAAATCGGAGTACGACGAAACCACCCCCGCCCCTGTTGTTTCTTTTTTTTAAAAAGGCCTCTGAGAGGCCTGGCAATTGCAACCACGGTAGCCTCTGTGCGATTCCAGAGTGTGCACCGCAGCTAAAACGCAAACCTCGTGGCGATGGCGCCCCTTCCCCCGTCAACTCTTCTTTTGAGAAAAAAACAAAAAGGCTCTAGCGCCGTGATGTTGTTGGCTTCGACGAACCCACCAACGCAGCAACTGGTTCGTTTTTACTGCGACGTGGCTTTGCTACAGAAGGCAATGGCACAGAGTCAGTCAATTGTCAATTGTCAAACGGAAGAAGCTTGCCAGACATTGTCAGGTAGAAATCCAAAACTGAGCCGATTTTATTTTTGCCTTGGAAATTTGTATTCGGATGATTTTTTTTTAAAAATTGGGTTAGGATGGTACATGTTTCACCATTAATTTTCTCTCTCATTTCAACTTTTTTTCTGGATTAGTTTATTTCTTCCCACATCTTTCATATGGATAGTGTCCCTTTTAGAGTCGAGAGACACTATCCATATGAAAGTGGACTCTAAAATTTTGATGGTCATTGAAGCATGTTTGCTCAACCCAATTCTCCAAAATTTTGTAATCTTCAAAGCTGCCTGAAACTAAGAAGATTCAACTTTCAATGGTGGCATTTTCCTATTTCTTATCCAGATTTAATTTTGTTTTCATTGAAATGTTCAGGTTGAAGTCCTCTATTATTCTACCCTACCATGTCTAATTTTCAAAATTCAGAAGTTTTCCATAAAATCTGAGCTCATCTGTGAGGAGTGTCCCTTTATTTCGATTAGGAGTGTTTAGGTCAAATGACATTTAAGAGTTTAAACACTTCATTGTTTTGGAATTTTATGTGGCTTGCTTTTCATTTGAAAGGCTCACAAATACTTTCAGAGTTTTTTACTTGTTTTTTTCATTTGAAACCTTCCAAAATACTTTTAATAAAGTTTGACTTACTTTTTCATTTGAAAAAACTCACAATACTACTTTCAAAATATTTGACTTGCTTTTCACTTGGAAGAGTTAGTGGGGACCTGTTTCTGGGAATTGGGTTGCACCCTGAAAATGAGGGAAGAAAATATGTTGTTTTTTTATTTACAGTGACTACAGAACCCATGTAGTTTTCATTTGGTCCCACATGCTTGAGTTCACCAGATGTTAGTTGATCTGAGTTCATTTTTTTGGGAACTTGATAGGAACATCTCCTATACAACTTGCTACAAGGCCCAGACCCAAGGCCTGATGAACCCTTGGTTAATGAACTGTTCATCTTACAAATGAAACTGCAAGGCCACAGTGAACCAGCACCCACTAGCACACCACACACTGGATATCCATAATTACTCAGTTGTGGATGAACCTCAACTGAGTTAATATTTGGTTTCATCTTGGTAACCAATTCTGTAGGAAATAGGTCTCACATATAGGCAGATAGGTAGGAAAATAGGCAATGTCTAGGTAAGCAGATGGTTTATACATCATAAAGGGCTGTTTTTATTACCTACCTACTAACAACCTGCTTGTGGATTGTTAGTAGGTAGATAGAAAAAAAGTGACTGAGCTAAACCACCATGGTCATTTAGGGAACTGGAACCCAATAGAAAATTGTTTTCTGACCACTAACCATTCATCCTCCATGGTGCGCTGGTGGGTGCTGGTTCACTGTGGCCAAACTGCACTGCACAACATCTTCCATGACGAACCCTATTTCATTTGCTCATAGGAATATAAATGTATGTAAAACCTCCACTCTTTATCGCAGCCTAAATGGAGAAAGCCTTGTATGCTGTAATCAGACATCACCAGCGAGTGGGCATTTCAAAAAGTGAAATGCCTGCCCAGGTGGCTATTTCACTTTTTGAAACATTTGCTCACATAACTTTTTTACGGTCATACACGCAGCAGGTACCTCAAGGTATCTTGGTGAAGAAAAATTAAGATTTAAAAGTGTGTTAGAGTTTTACAGGGGCTAACACCCCAGTCCTAGGCTGTTACTATACATGTAAAACTTTGTAAAACCAACTTAGCTCAAACTGGGGAACTCCATTGGTAGAATGAGTGATGATATAGAGAGTTTCTTAAAATTTTGAACTTTCTTCTCTGACCTGTAGCCAAATTTGGCTGATTCCTCTTACAGATGATCAGCAGTCTGGCTACATCACAAAATTGAAGAAGAGGGAAAAAACAAGCCCCCCAGATTCTAGGGAATAAACTTTTCAAGGCACACCGAGAACTCCTTGAAAATTTATCCAGGGCTCTAATGAATCAACATGTCAGTCCCTCCTCTTGTCAGTTAGTTTTTTAACAGAATCTAGTGATGAGGAGCCAGTCCCTCCTGGCTTATTTAGGTACTTGCTAATTTAGGTATTGTTGTAAAGTAACACATTTTGACAAATGTAGAGCTGAAGCATAAACATTGAACGTCCTTATAATTTACATGGATAGGCTACTTGGTTGTCAGAGTCCAACAATAAGGCAAGGAGATTCCATTGCTTTCTTTTTTAAGGGGGGGGAGGGGGAGGGGGGGGTAGGCTTTATTCTTTTCAGCAAAAGTACCATTTCCACTTGCCACGCTTAAAGGCAGCTTGAAATTAAGAATTGCCAACATTTGCCACAAGCAAAACTGCACAAAACAAGAGCTCCATATTTGTGAGTCAAACAGTAGAAATAACAAGAAGAGTTGTTCCTGTCATTTCCTGTCAAACTGCTGATTTTGACAGTTTC
>Ga0209208_10000219_pt1 | contig 68592 bp, 44 predicted proteins | sample S1TSphfallax_3_FD_187694 | JGI IMG/M metagenome (GOLD analysis project Ga0209208, IMG submission 187694) | Host-associated microbial communities from peat moss isolated from Minnesota, USA - S1T2_Fd - Sphagnum fallax MG (SPAdes) (version 2) | ecosystem: Host-associated > Plants > Peat moss >... | reverse complement strand
AAAAAAAACATTTTTTTTGGTGACCCCCCCCCCCCCGGGGGGGGGGGGGGTAGACAGACGAAATCACTGAAATGAAATTGTGAAATATAAACTATGTCAAACAGTATCGATCGTGTCAAACTCAAATTTGATTTCTTTCCATACTTCACAAGCAGCGGCTAGTTCGGGACTCCACTTGGCAGCTTCGCGAATAATATCATTACCTTGACGAGCAAGATCACGTCCCTCATTACGGGCTTGTACACAGGCTTCCAGAGCAACTCGATTAGCAACTGCACCAGGTGCGTTCCCCCAAGGATGTCCCAGAGTTCCTCCACCAAACTGTAATACAGAATCATCCCCAAAAATTTCAGTTAGAGCAGGCATATGCCAAACATGAATACCTCCCGAAGCTACAGGTAAAACACCTGGTAAAGAAACCCAGTCTTGGGTGAAATAAATACCACGGCTTCGGTCTTTTTCGATATAGTCATCACGAAGTAGATCAACAAATCCCAGAGTTACTTGACGTTCCCCTTCAAGTTTACCCACTACAGTACCGGCGTGGATATGATCCCCACCAGATAAACGTAATGCTTTAGCTAATACACGGAAGTGCATACCATGATTTTTTTGTCGGTCAATAACTGCATGCATTGCGCGATGAATATGAAGAAGTAGACCATTATCTCGGCAATAATGAGCCAAAGTAGTATTTGCAGTGAAACCACCTGTCAGATAGTCATGCATGATGATAGGTGCTCCTAACTCTCTAGCAAATGCCGCTCTCTTCATCATTTCTTCGCATGTACCTGCAGTAGCATTCAAGTAATGACCCTTGATTTCACCCGTTTCAGCCTGGGATTTATAAATAGCTTCTGCCACAAATAGGAAGCGATCTCTCCAACGCATGAAAGGTTGAGAATTGACGTTTTCATCATCTTTCGTAAAATCAAGTCCACCACGAAGACACTCATATACTGCTCTGCCATAGTTTTTAGCAGATAGACCTAATTTTGGTTTAATAGTACATCCCAATAGGGGACGACCATATTTGTTTAATTTATCTCTCTCAACTTGGATACCATGAGGTGGACCTTGGAAAGTTTTAGTATAAGATGGGGGAATCCGTAAATCCTCTAGACGTAGAGCTCGTAGAGCTTTGAATCCAAAAACATTACCTACAATAGAAGTAAATAAGTTGGTAACAGAACCTTCTTCGAATAAATCTGAAGGATAAGCAACATAAGCAATATATTGATTTTCTTCTCCAGCTACAGGCTCGATATCGTAGCATCGACCCTTATAACGATCAAGACTGGTAAGTCCATCGGTCCAAACGGTAGTCCATGTACCGGTGGAAGATTCCGCAGCTACTGCAGCTCCTGCTTCCTCGGGTGGTACTCCAGGTTGAGGAGTCATTCGAAATGCTGCCAAAATGTCGGTATCTTTGACAACATACTCCGGGGTGTAATAAGTCAACCTGTAATCTTTAACACCAGCTTTAAATCCACTACCTGCTTTAGTCTCCGTTTGTGGTGACATAGGTCCTCCCTACAACTCAATTAATAACTCTTGCAAGGATGGGGTCTGCTCGACAAATAAAATCTTCTATAGAAGTCTTCTATAAAAGAAGAAACTTGTTTGTTAATAGACTCTTGCCTATTGTTAGACGGAGTTATCCCTCTAAAATATGATAAAACAGTATTATTGTATATTATTTCTCCTATTTTATGCAACCCAGTTAGTCATTTCCATTCCTTTTTTTCCTCACTTTCTTTGAGGCATTGACCGCTTAACCTTTTGGATGTTAAACTAATTGATAAGGAGTCAAAAGACTCAGTATTGGTATGGCTGGAGGGGATGGAACAGCCGGAAACTCATTATGAAGTTATAGTTATTGAGTCATTATAAAATTATTGAGTCAATCAAAATAATTATGCTTATGCATCACTTTTCGCACATATATATGATTATACAGGATCCGTTTTTCATTTGATTCAAAATCCTCCCATCATTTCGTTTATCCATCTACTCGTATATATAATATGACTCCAAGGTGGTAGTTTCAATGAGTGATTAAACGATCGACTTGATACTAAATATTTTTTCCAGTACGATCAGCAAATAATTCTACTACTTCTCAATTTTTATGAAAAAAAAACCTCGTGCTTTTGGGATTTCTACACTTGTTGCCAAGAATGTAGGACGTATCACTCAAATTATCGGTCCCGTATTAGATGTAACTTTCTCCCCAGGTAAAATGCCTAATATTTATAACTCTTTAATAGTAAAGGGCCAAAATACGGCTGGTCAAGAAATTAATGTTACGTGTGAGGTACAACAATTATTGGGAAATAATAAGGTTAGAGCCGTAGCTATGAGTGCTACAGATGGTTTAATGAGAGGAATGAGAGTTATTGACACAGGAGCTCCTCTGAGTGTTCCAGTTGGTGAAGCCACTCTCGGACGTATTTTTAATGTTCTCGGGGAACCTGTCGATAATTTGGGTCCTGTAGATGCTGGTACAACATTCCCTATTCATAGATCTGCTCCTGCATTTACACAATTAGATACTAAATTATCTATTTTTGAGACAGGAATCAAAGTAGTGGATCTTTTAGCTCCTTATCGTCGTGGGGGAAAAATTGGATTATTTGGGGGAGCCGGAGTAGGAAAAACAGTACTTATCATGGAGTTAATTAACAATATTGCTAAAGCCCATGGCGGTGTATCTGTATTTGGTGGAGTGGGAGAACGTACCCGTGAAGGAAATGATCTTTACATGGAGATGAAAGAATCGAAGGTTATTAATGAACAAAATATTTCAGAATCAAAAGTTGCACTAGTTTATGGTCAGATGAATGAACCACCGGGAGCTCGTATGAGGGTCGGTTTAACTGCTCTAACCATGGCTGAATATTTCCGGGATGTTAATAAGCAAGATGTACTCTTATTTATTGACAATATCTTTCGTTTTGTCCAAGCAGGGTCGGAAGTTTCCGCCCTATTGGGTAGAATGCCGTCCGCTGTAGGTTATCAACCAACTTTGAGCACAGAGATGGGTACTCTACAAGAGAGAATAACTTCCACAAAAGAGGGATCTATAACCTCAATTCAAGCAGTTTACGTACCTGCAGATGATTTGACTGACCCAGCTCCTGCTACAACTTTTGCACACTTAGATGCAACTACTGTACTATCAAGAGGTTTAGCCGCCAAAGGTATTTATCCAGCTGTAGATCCTTTAGACTCAACTTCTACCATGCTTCAACCCTGGATTGTAGGCGAAGAGCATTACGAAACAGCACAAGGAGTTAAGCAAACATTACAACGATATAAGGAGCTACAAGATATTATAGCTATTCTTGGATTGGATGAATTATCAGAAGAGGATCGCTTAACCGTAGCAAGAGCACGAAAAATTGAACGTTTCTTATCACAACCTTTTTTTGTCGCGGAGGTTTTTACAGGTTCCCCGGGTAAATATGTTAGTCTTATAGAAACGATTAAGGGTTTTCAAATGATCCTTTCGGGAGAATTAGATGGTCTTCCCGAGCAGGCTTTTTATTTGGTAGGTAATATTGATGAAGCCACCGCGAAGGCTGCAACTTTACAAGTGGAGAGTTAATAAAAAGAAATGACCCTAAATCTTCGTGTAATGGCTCCCAATCGAATTGTTTGGAATTCCGAAGTTCAAGAGATTATTCTATCTACTAATAGTGGTCAAATTGGTGTATTACCCAACCATGCTCCACTTCTTACGGCCTTGGATATAGGAATCTTAAAAATAAGAATTAATGGACAATGGTCTACTATGGCATTGATGGGAGGTTTTGCCATGATAGACAATAACCAGATGACTATACTAGTAAATGAGGCGGAGAAAGCTGTCGAAATAAATCCACAAGAGGCTCGGGATACTTTTCAAATAGCTCAAAAAAAGTTAGCCCAAGCTGAAGGTAGAAAGCAAGTTATTGAAGCTAATTTGGCTCTTAAAAGAGCCAAGGCACGATTAGAAGCTATCGATGCTACTCCTCCCTCTCCTGTCCCTAATTAATATCTCTTTTAGTGGAAAGAGAAAAAAATAGAATTTGAGAGAATTGAATCCATTTACCCAAATTCTACCCAAATCAGAATTGCGAGGAATCTAACAATTATTAGATGCCATTAGAAATAAATGGCATCTAATAATTCTTTAATTATTACCTACTATTGGATTTGAACCAATGACTCTCGCCGTATGAAAGCGATACTCTAACCACTGAGTTAAGTAGGTTATTGATATTGTAGCTATTGTTGGAGATACAAGCAATATAGTTATATAAATAGTATGAATTTAGAATTATTTCGTTGTTGGTACTTACCTTGACAATAAATAGTCAATTATGCTATTATAATTGAAGAATGGCAAGGGCTATAGCTCAGCGGTAGAGCGCCTCGTTTACACGTGCGCCAATGCTTTTAAAAAGATTTATCGGACCATCCGATTCACAGAATAAATCTTATGTGAAAAATTTTCGTCTTACTCTACGGATTAATCCGAGAAAACAGTAGCATGACATAAAACGCAAATTACATTTTATAATTGACGATTTAGTTGATATGGTTAAATTAAGATTCATTTAATGCCAAGCATGATGGGGACAATACGGGGACCTCAAGATATTCTACTTTTTTGCTTCATGAACTCTAAGGTGTATAGAGTCTCGTAATTTCTTTAAGCAGTAGAAACTTAGTCTGGGTGAATCCATGCTAAATTAAGCAAACCTACGTCAATATCGAAAACCTTTTCAAAAACTTTGGGATTGCTCCGAAGAAAAAATCGAAGCACACGGAGCTATTTCATTATCTACAGAAGAAAAAGATGGCAAAATAACTGATTTATATGTTGGTTAGTGAGAGAGCCCGATGCAACAAAAACTGCATGTTGGGTTCCTGAAACGGTTCAAATGAAAATGAATGAATTTTTAATAAAAAAAATGATTTTTCCGAACTGTTTTACCGAGAATGTCTACGGTTCGAATCCGTATAGCCCTAAACCTAAAAAACTGATATCTCTCTCTATCTATCTATTTCTTAGTAGAGTAGTGGATTCCCCCCACCCCTACCTCGATCGATATTTCCACTTCTTATTATAGATCTTATTATAGATTTGGTAATACCCCCTATTTCTATGCCTATAATCAGGGGTAATACTAACTAGAAATATCTTGAGATTTTTTCTATGTTTCAAATAAACAGAATTCTTTTTTTTTTAAGTTTTTATTTGCCGGAGTACTCAATAATATCCCAATTTTTTTTTGTTCTATCCTATTTTGTATCAAATGAGGAAAACTACTTTCTTTTTATTTAGCAACTATTATTGCATATCGCTGTATGAACAATATAGACAGATATACTCTATGATATGTTTTTATTAAGTTTCGCCCGACGCAATAGATAATTTTCAATTATTACACGAACCTTTATTATGCTAGTATTCGAACGAAGTGACAAATAAAATGATGAATTTTTTTTTGAGTTTCCATTTACATCTCGCTCTTCTTCAGATTCGGATCAATCTATTACTTAATTACTATATTACTATCCAAATATTCATAAATAAATGATGGAGCCACTCCAACCAACCCCAAATCAAATGGGTGCTGCGACAACATCTATAGAATTTTAGGATGGTACAAACAATATTTTTTTTCATTTTTTTTCCTATTTATTCCAATTTAATCGTTAATTCAACTGTCTATTTTTGGGGAAGCCACTAAAAAGAAATATTGAACCGAATCTCTTTCACTTCAAATAGTGTCGGATCGGCACATAGTAATAGGTTCATTAAATCATATGTAATAATTCTTCTTATGGTTATTCGAAATGATCGAATAAAAAAATTGATTTTCTATTTTATTGTTAGGTAAAATCCCGACAAAGAAGAATTTCTTGTTATTTCAATATTTTCATCCATTTTATAGGAGTATATTGATGTCCCCACTGGCCAAATATGATTCTTTTTTCCTCTTTTTACTAATAACTAGTTTCATTCCTATAATAGCTTTTTCTATTTCCAAAATCGTAGCACCTGTTAATAAGAGACCGGAAAAATTGACTAGTTATGAATCAGGTATAGAACCGACGGGGGATGCTTGGATCCAATTTCAGATCCGTTATTATATGTTTGCTCTAGTTTTTGTCATTTTCGATGTAGAAACAGTTTTTCTCTATCCATGGGCTATGTGTTTCAACGAATTGGGTTCATCCGCCTTTATCGAAGCCTTCATTTTTATATTTATTTTAATTATTGGTCTAGTTTATGCATGGCGAAAAGGAGCCTTGGAATGGTCTTAATTTCTAAATATTCTAATTGTGGAAATGAGGTCGGAAATTCTATGAAGTCACTTATAAATTCTGTGGAGTCACCTCTACTTGATCAAAAAACACCAAATTCAATTTTTTTAACTACTTTTAATGATTTTTCAAATTGGGCCAGACTCTCTAGTTTATGGCCACTTCTCTATGGTACTAGTTGCTGTTTCATCGAATTTGCCTCATTGATTGGTTCACGATTCGACTTCGATCGTTACGGTTTAGTACCTAGATCCAGTCCCAGACAAGCTGACCTTATAATAACGGCTGGCACCGTAACCATGAAAATGGCTCCGTCTTTGGTGAGGCTGTATGAGCAAATGCCTGAGCCTAAATATGTAATTGCTATGGGAGCATGTACCATTACAGGAGGTATGTTTAGTACAGATTCTTACAGTACCGTTCGTGGAGTAGATAAATTAATTCCTGTAGATATTTATCTACCCGGTTGTCCACCGAAACCAGAAGCTATTATAGATGCTATAACAAAACTTCGTAAAAAAGTAGCTCAAGAAACATATGGAGATAAAACCAAGTTTCAACGAGGGAATAGGTATTCGACCTTGAAACATCAGTTTCGTTCTGAACCTACTATTCACACTGGGCAATATAATGAGCGGTTGAATAATCAATTTTATAAGTATCAACTCAATTCTACTTTGGGAATACCTCTCCAAATAATTGAGAAAGAGAAAGGTTTGATATCTTCTCAGAAAAACAAAAATGAGAGAGGAAAGGATATTCAGAAAAAGGAGGAGGGAAAATAGGAAAATTAAATATGTTAGATACTTCTACGAAAAATACTGATGAGATACGGGGCCGATTATCTGTTTGGCTAGCAAAGAAGAAATTAGCCCATAGACCTTTGGGTTTTGATTATCAGGGCGTAGAAACCCTACAAATTAGATCCGAAGATTGGCTTTCTATAGCTGTGGCTTTATATGTTTATGGGTTCAATTACCTCCGTTCTCAATGTGCCTATGATGTAGCGCCAGGGGGGCTTTTGGCTAGTGTGTATCACTTCACGAAAGTACAAGACGACGCAGATCAACCTGAAGAAGTCTGTATAAAAGTTTTTGTATCGAGGCAAAATCCCAAAATTCCGTCTATTTTTTGGATTTGGAAAAGTGCCGATTTTCAGGAACGGGAATCTTATGATATGTTGGGAATTACTCATGAAAGTCATCCACGTCTTAAACGTATATTAATGCCCGATAGTTGGATTGGTTGGCCCTTACGTAAAGATTATATCGTACCTGATTTTTATGAACTGCAAGATGCTTATTAATAAAAGTATTATTCATACTTCTTCAAGATAAATTCCGTGACGCTCTTATCTATCAGGTTCGATGGATTTTATCTATCTATGGAAAAGTTCCGAAGATACATAAATAAAGAATATTTATGTATCTCGGATTAAGCAGAACTATGTACTACATAAACATAAATGATATGCTAAATGGTAATATCTCAATTTCAATTGGGAATAATTGACACCGATTTATTTTGATAATTTTATCAGTTCATAAGCCAATTCGACATTCGCTCGAGAAGTTCGTCGGGATCGAGATACGATAAAAAGAAATAAGAAGATGCAATGAAGAAAAAAACTAAAAACGCGAAAATTTGTTGAAAATGAACTTTCTGGCTTTGTATACGAATGAACAAATATACAAATATTTTTAAGATTTCTTAATCGTTTCATCGCGCATGCGTCATCTACCGTCGAGTATGCCAAGAACCAGATTTGAACTGGTGACACAAGGATTTTCAGTCCTCTGCTCTACCAACTGAGCTATCCCGGCTTCTGTCATTCGAATTACTCCGACATAACATAAAATGGTAGAAATATTCCATTTTTATTCTACTGGTGGTGCAATCGGAGTATAAGAAAAGGAAAAAGAAGGAGAGCAAGTAGTAATAATAATACCTCCTTATTTATCGGATGATCCCTTCTGACTAATCTGACTAATAAAATGAATTTCATTTTATTTCTGGGGGTAGAGGGACTCGAACCCTCACGGTCTACTATAAAGCCAACGGATTTTCTTTTTACTACGATTTACATCGTTGTTGGAATGAACATGTAAAACTGGACTCTATCTTTATCCTCGTTCAATCACTTGATAGATAAATTCGTGGTAGGATTCTTCGTTTGGATGGATAAATAGAAGTAATAAAAAATGATTTTTTTTTTGTTGAATAAATCATAAATCCATCTCCGAGATTTCTATCTGGTGAATCTATTTCAATATACAAATATATACATATATATATTTGTTTATCTGGATAAATAAACATATTTGTTTATCTGGATAAATAAACGTATAAGATCTAAAGTCAAAGTAATATTTCTCGTTAGGATAGCTTCCATCGAGTCTCTGCACCTATCCCATTTATGTTATGAAAACAAGATTTGGCTCAGGATCGCCTATTTCTTCTTCAACCTAGGTTTCCCTGAATCTGAAAGCTAGCACTTGGTAAGTTTTTCTACCAAGGCTCAATTGAATTAAGTCCGTAGCGTCTACCAATTCCGCCATACCCCCCCCCTTCTTCTTTTTTTTTGGAAGGAAAAAGCATTTCATTCTTTGCTTTGATTGATCCCTTGGACTAAATCAATAAAAATTTTTTAATTTGTTTCATTTCTTGCTACTATAATTGATTATAATCTTTTTCGAGTTCCTACGCAATACTCTTTGATTTCATATATTAAATAATTTCTTTTTTTTATAAACCTTACGTAACTCAATCTATTTCCGCTGTAAGATTGCTTACTTTTTGAATGAAATAATTTAATCGATTATTGCGTCATCGAACCATTTCCAATATAATACTAATAATTACCAAAAAGATTTCGATTTGATTTGTTATGATTTGTTACGCATTACATAAAAATCCAGTTTCGTTTTATTAATATCACTATTTGGTAATTGGTATTGGCAAAGCCTGCTTAGCTCAGAGGTCAGAGCACCGCACTTGTAATGCGATGGTCATCGGTTCGACTCCGATATCGGGCTTCCTTGTTCATCTCTCATTATTTTTTCTCAATAATCATTATTTTGTATCAATAATCATTATTTTCCATCAATAAGTTGATGATTACTCTATCGATAAATAATGAAAAGTAGGGGAAGAATTCTTATCATTAGAAATCTTATCAGTAGATATAAATAGAAACCACAAAGAAAGAATCATAAATTTTTATTACGAAAAAAGAATACCATTTCTTTTTGCTGCGTCCCCCATCCCTTATGTTATGATATTTTTCAACTAGGAAAAATAGATTAACAAATCCAAATGGAGAGATTCCTGGTAATTTCATCCGATAAAATCTCAATTAAGAAAGATTCGTTTGTTCACAGATGAGAAAAATAAAAAAGAATATCCTTTCATTTCTACCGCTTTTTTTACTATTTCTTGCAAAATAAGGAGTCTCTATGTCCCGTTATCGAGGACCTCGTGTAAGAATATTACGTCGTCTGGGAGTTTTGCCGGGGCTGACTAGTAAGACACCCCAGTCAAAATCTAGTTATATCAACCAACCCATATCTAATAAAAAAGTTTCTCAGTATCGTATTCGTTTGGAAGAAAAACAAAAATTGCGTTTTCATTATGGAATAACGGAGCGACAATTACTTAAATATGTTCGTATTGCTAGAAGAGCAAAAGGATCTACAGGTCAAGTTTTGTTACAATTGCTTGAAATGCGCCTAGATAATGTGATCTTTCGATTAGGTATGGCTCCCACTATTCCCGGAGCAAGACAATTGGTAAATCATCGACATATATTAGTAAATGATCATACGGTAAATATACCGAGTTATCGCTGTAAACCCCAAGATTTTATTACTATAAAGGATCGGCAAAAATCTCAAGCTATAATTACGAGAAGTATGGATTATTCCCGGGGTTATAAAACACCAAATCATTTGACTCTTGACTCTTCGCAAAAAAAGGGATCGGTTAATCAAATAATAGATCGTGAATCGATCGGTTTAAAAATAAATGAATTATTAGTTGTAGAATACTACTCTCGCCAAGCTTAAATTAGATTGGAGAAAAAAATGCCTAAACATTCTTTTTTTTTTACTAGACGAATAGACGGATCGAAATATTATATTTCGTCAAATAAAAAAAAAAGAATCCCGATTTTTTTTTTGTTGATCACCAATCAAAATTTTATGCTTGCTCCTCCCTATATATTTAGGTCGGAGAAGTAGTTCGAATATGATAAATAAAAAAAATATGATAAATAAAAAAAACATATATTTATTTATCTATATCTCCCTATACTGATCTTATTTTGTTAAAGTCAAATAAAACCAAACTAAGAATATTACTAATTAATAATATTACTAATTACGTATCGTGATAGCGGTATAAGAAATAGAAATACGGAAAGAAAGGGATTCGAACCCCCGGTAAACAAAAGCCTACATAGCATTTCCAATGCTACGCCTTAGACCACTCGGCCATCTTTCCTACGGTACTTTCCAATTTTAGTCTACAAGTCTATGGAATAGCAAGCAAGTCTTTCTCTATTTATTATGGATACTGGGATATATATAACCAATTTGAATCGATCGTGGGAGGTATCCTTGCCTTTTCCTTTGCTTAATTAAATGGATAGAGCAATAAAAGTTTCTTTAAATATTCATTCTATCTCATTTTTAATGATTCGATCGAGACTATCTCGATTGGGGGTAAAAACTCGACCATAATAAATCGAATTATGTATGAGTTTCTTCTATTTCCTCGATTGGTAATGCTTAATAAATAGAAATATGAGAAAGTTTTATTTTATTATTACTTCAATAATTTCGGATCTTTCCGTCGGATCAAGGAGTAATTACTAAACAAGTTATATAGAATCAGACTATCTCTCTCTTTTCTAGTTTTTATTATTGGTCCTCAATTGATTGAACCGTTTGGATTGAATTGTTTGGTTGGATACGAAACAAATAGAATATATATATATTTGTAATGAAGTAACCCATCCTCTATGATGGAATTTATCATAGATGGAAATAAAATAGAAATATTCTTTTTTTCCTACAAAACTATTTAATGGATTTATTCCCAAAAACGGGAATAGTAATAAATAAAAAGAATTGTAACTGACTATGCCTAGGTCTCAGAGAAACGATAATTTTATTGATAAAACTTTCACAATTGTTGCAGATATTCTATTGCGGATAATCCCGACCACTCAAAGGGAAAGAGAAGCTTTTACTTATTACAGAGATGGTGCGGTTTGATTTTTAAACCCCAAAACGAATGAATGTGGAATAAAACACGATAATACTTGACTTATTGCGTGAAACTTACACCCAGTGAAGGTAAGTTTCTAACAAGAGAGAATAATTCCTTCTGTCGTGTACCCTCGATTGATGTAACCTTGGATACTTTTCTCTTTTATGAATTAAGGTATTAAGCAAGAGGTTTAAGCTATAAGAAACTCTTTATTTGTTGTAGTCCTTTCTATAAGCATACAGAGTGGGAAGAGCACCACGTGTAGGAATCGACAACACAAAAACTTCGTCAGATTTCCATTTTAAAAGCATCATGCCCCGGTAATTGCTAATAATAAATATATGGTTAGGACGACAAAATTCCATCTCATTTGTATTTTGGGTACCCATACAACCATCGGAGATTGTCGGGGTGGCTAATCCCTACGAAATACGGAGTGTTAGGAACAAATAAATTTATGGAGTTTGTACTTCTAAAAATTTGAACATCTTTTTAAGAAGATACTCTTCGTAAGAAGGATGGCTAGATATTTTTTGGGAAGACACTAGCCCCTGGTAGTTATCACATTGGGTAAAATTTCTCCCCCTCAGAAATGATCTAGATTATTTCCCCTCCCCCCCCTAGAAACTATTTAGGAGAAGCCGTATGAGGTGGAAATCTCACGTACGGTTTTGAAACGGAGCTCATTTTCATTTAAAAATAGATGGACGACCGCAACGGATGTCAGCCCAATCTGAAGGGGAATATGCGGAAGCCTTGCAAAATTATTACGAAGCTATGCGCTTAGAAATTGATCCCTACGATCGGAGTTATATACCATACAATATAGGTCTTATCCACACAAGTAATGGGGAACATGCAAAAGCTTTAGAATACTACTTCCAGGCATTAGAGCGAAATCCATCCTTGCCACAAGCTTTTAATAATATGGCTGTGATCTGTCATTACGTGCGGCTATCTATACTATAGATTTTATTAGTCGGAAACTACCATAAATAATGGAATCGGAGGCTTTCTACATATGTACGATTATTTAATGGTTCCTTAACAGCTGTAACAACGAAAAACTCCATTGGAGTCCAAACATGAAGAAATAATTAAAGCCTATGTACTCTATGGATAATAGAATTCAATTTGTGAGAAAGGCACCGTAAAGATCAATTATTGAAAGTTTGGGCTGATACGACTACGATAGAATCTGTTTGCTTGGAAATATACAAAAGGGATGGGGAATCTATCTATGTATATGAATTCAACTTACGTAATAAGGTTGACTCGATCAGCTATTAAACAGCGGTGTAGCACCAAATCCTAAAGAGATGAAGTACTTGGTAGTAACTACTACCGAGTATTGAAAAAATCTATATAAAGGTAAGATAGTCACCATCTGAAGAATTTAGATTCTTTATATAAATATAAGGATTTCTTATTATTGGTGGGAGAAAAGATAGAATTTAGATTTTTCACTTAAAGTCGAATTTAAAACTCATTTCATTAATTATTTATGCATAAAATGAGAAGAGGGACCAAATATTAATAAAATATTGAATATTAATCACTCTATCTCTCTTATTCTGTCTTTTTGAATGAAACAAATAAGTAGTGGATAAAGTAAATAGTTAATCGAGCTGTATGAGGTAGGAAACCCTCAAGTACAGTTCAAGGGGAAGGAGCTTCTTTAGAGTTAACCTATTCCGACCGGGGAGAACAAGCCATTCAACAAGGAGATCCCGAAACATCCGAAGCTTGGTTTAATCAAGCAGCAGATTATCGGAAACAAGCCATATCACTTGCTCCAAGTAATTATATCGAAGCACAAAATTGGTCAAAAATTACGGGACGTTCTAAGGTATAAAGTAAGAATTATTTTGATTGAAATAAATTGTGCAAATCCCTTAAATTTTATTATTTTGTGGGAAAAAAGGGGGTAATAAAGAAACTTTTTTTTTCGGAATGATTTTCCCCTCCCTAGTCAGGCAAGTTCTATCAACAATCGGTAGAAAAGATTGATTGTTAATAAAAAAAATACTGATTGTTAATGGGGGAAATCGCAACAAATGGAAAAACCAAATATTATTTTGGTAATATAATAAATAGAATACGAATATAAAATGTCATATATTCATCCAGGAGTGACTGGGAATGGTCCATTAAGCACCTTAAAGATGTGTCATAATAAATTGGAATACCTGCCCTAGGTAATTTCTGTATCATAGTTGCTCCAGTTACAAACTGGAAAGAGGGATAAAAAAAAGTTGAATAATCTATATCTCTCAGAAGTTTACCAATTATTATTGGTGGGTTTTTCCTAAGCCTCGTCTGAAGAGAGGAGAACCTCGATGACTATTCGTTCACCGGAACCAGAAGTCAAGATTTTGGTGGAAAGGGATCCTGTAAAAACTTCTTTTGAAAAATGGGCTAAACCGGGACATTTTTCAAGGACTTTAGCTAAAGGTCCCAATACTACCACTTGGATTTGGAACTTACACGCTGATGCTCATGATTTCGACAGTCACACCAATGATTTAGAAGAAATTTCTCGCAAAGTTTTTAGTGCCCACTTTGGTCAATTAGCTATCATTTTTATTTGGCTGAGCGGTATGTACTTCCACGGAGCTCGTTTTTCGAACTATGAAGCATGGCTGAGTGATCCTACTCACATTAAACCCAGTGCTCAAGTTGTTTGGCCAATAGTGGGTCAGGAGATTTTAAATGGAGATGTAGGCGGAGGTTTTCAGGGAATACAAATAACCTCTGGCTTTTTTCAACTTTGGCGAGCATCTGGAATAACTAGTGAGTTACAACTTTATTCTACTGCAATCGGTGGATTAATTTTTGCAGCGCTAATGCTTTTTGCTGGGTGGTTCCATTACCATAAGGCTGCTCCAAAATTGGCCTGGTTTCAAAATGTGGAATCTATGTTGAACCATCACTTGGCAGGACTATTAGGACTAGGCTCTTTATCTTGGGCAGGGCATCAAGTGCATGTTTCTTTACCTATTAATCAACTTTTAGATGCTGGGGTAGATCCTAAGGAAATACCGCTTCCTCATGAATTTATTCTAAATCGTGATCTTCTGGCTCAACTTTATCCAAGTTTTTCTAAGGGATTAACCCCATTTTTTACTCTAAATTGGTCAGAATACTCAGATTTTTTAACCTTCCGTGGGGGATTAAATCCAGTTACAGGAGGTTTATGGCTAACTGATACGGCACATCATCATTTAGCTATTGCAGTTCTTTTTTTAGTAGCTGGTCATATGTATAGAACTAACTTCGGAATTGGCCATAGTATCAAAGAAATTCTAGAGGCTCACAAAGGGCCTTTTACAGGTGAAGGCCATAAAGGTATTTATGAGATTCTAACTACTTCGTGGCACGCCCAATTAGCCCTTAACCTGGCTCTGCTAGGTTCTCTAACTATCGTGGTAGCTCATCACATGTATTCTATGCCTCCTTATCCATATCTAGCTACTGATTATGGTACCCAACTCTCTCTATTTACACATCACATGTGGATCGGTGGTTTTCTCGTAGTTGGAGCTGCTGCACATGCTGCTATTTTTATGGTGAGAGATTATGATCCAACAACTCAATATAACAATTTATTAGATCGTGTCCTTCGACACCGTGATGCAATAATATCGCATCTCAACTGGGCTTGTATCTTTTTAGGTTTTCATAGTTTTGGTTTATACATTCATAATGATACCATGAGTGCTTTGGGACGCCCCCAAGATATGTTTTCAGATACTGCTATACAATTACAACCCGTTTTTGCCCAATGGATACAAAATACCCATGCTTTAGCACCTGGTTTAACAGCTCCCAATGCAACAGCAAGCACCAGTTTAACCTGGGGTGGTGGTGATCTAGTCGCAGTCGGTGGCAAAGTGGCTTTATTACCAATTCCATTAGGAACGGCAGACTTTCTAGTACATCATATTCATGCCTTTACTATCCATGTCACTGTTTTGATACTATTCAAGGGTGTTTTATTTGCTCGTAGTTCCCGCCTAATACCTGATAAAGCTAATCTCGGTTTTCGATTCCCATGTGATGGACCCGGAAGAGGAGGGACGTGTCAAGTGTCTGCTTGGGATCATGTTTTCCTGGGTTTATTTTGGATGTACAATGCAATTTCGGTAGTCATTTTTCATTTTAGCTGGAAAATGCAATCTGATGTTTGGGGTAGCATAAGTGATCAAGGAGTGGTAACTCACATTACAGGAGGTAACTTTGCACAAAGTTCAATTACCATTAATGGATGGCTCCGTGACTTTCTATGGGCACAAGCGTCTCAAGTAATACAATCTTATGGTTCCTCATTATCTGCATATGGCCTCTTGTTTTTGGGTGCTCATTTCGTCTGGGCTTTCAGTTTAATGTTTCTATTTAGTGGCCGTGGATATTGGCAAGAACTTATCGAGTCTATTATTTGGGCTCACAACAAACTAAGAGTTGCTCCTGCTATCCAGCCTAGAGCCTTAAGTATCATACAAGGCCGTGCTGTAGGTGTAGCTCATTATCTTCTAGGTGGGATTGCCACAACATGGGCATTCTTCCTAGCAAGAATTATTGCAGTAGGATAATGGCTAGGAGGATTTGAAAAGCACTATGGCATCAAGATTTCCAAAATTTAGCCAGGGCCTATCTCAAGACCCAACTACTCGTCGTATTTGGTTTGGTATCGCTACCGCACATGACTTTGAAAGTCACGATGATATGACCGAAGAGCGTCTTTATCAAAAGATTTTTGCTTCTCATTTCGGTCAGTTAGCCATTATTTTCCTATGGACTTCCGGTAATTTATTCCATGTGGCTTGGCAGGGTAATTTCGAAGCATGGGTACAAGATCCTTTACATGTAAGGCCTATTGCTCATGCAATTTGGGATCCCCATTTTGGTCAACCCGCTGTAGAAGCTTTTACTCGAGGTGGAGCTTCGGGTCCAGTTAATATAGCTTATTCCGGTGTATATCAATGGTGGTATACAATTGGTCTGCGCAACAATCAGGATCTTTATACTGGAGCTCTTTTTCTATTGTTTCTCTCCGCCATTTTTCTAATCGCGGGTTGGTTACATCTACAACCTAAATGGAAACCAAGTATTTCATGGTTCAAAAATGCTGAATCTCGTCTCAATCATCATTTGTCAGGACTTTTTGGAGTCAGTTCCCTAGCTTGGACGGGACATTTAGTCCATGTGGCTATCCCCGAATCAAGAGGTGAACACGTAAGATGGGGTAATCTACTAACGGCATTACCACATCCCCAAGGTTTAGGACCCTTTTTTGCAGGTCAGTGGAATATTTATGCCCAGAATCCTGACTCAAATAGTCATTTATTTGGTACTTCTCAAGGATCAGGTACTGCTATTTTAACTTTCCTCGGAGGTTTTCATCCACAGACCCAAAGTCTATGGTTGACTGATATAGCTCATCATCATTTAGCTATTGCAGTTGTTTTTATCATCGCCGGTCATATGTATAGAACCAACTTCGGAATTGGCCATAGTATCAAAGAAATTTTGGAAGCACATACTCCTCCAGGGGGCCGATTGGGCCGCGGACATAAGGGTCTTTATGACACAATTAATAATTCTCTTCATTTCCAATTGGGTCTTGCTCTAGCCTCTTTAGGAGTTATTACTTCTCTAGTAGCTCAACATATGTATTCTCTACCCCCCTATGCATTTCTAGCACAAGACTTTACTACTCAAGCTGCGTTATATACTCATCATCAATATATTGCTGGATTTATAATGACAGGTGCTTTTGCTCATGGAGCTATTTTCTTTATTAGGGATTATAATCCGGAACAAAATAAAAATAATGTATTGGCAAGAATGTTAGAGCACAAGGAAGCTATTATATCACATCTAAGTTGGGCGAGTTTATTCCTAGGTTTCCATACCTTGGGACTTTACGTTCATAATGATGTTATGCTTGCTTTCGGTACTCCAGAAAAACAAATTTTGATTGAACCTGTATTTGCTCAATGGATCCAATCTGCTCATGGTAAAGCTTTATACGGTTTCGACGTGCTCTTATCTTCAGCAGATAGCCCAGCTTTTAATGCTGGTCAAAGTCTCTGGTTACCCGGTTGGCTGGATGCTATCAATAATAATAGTAATTCACTATTTTTAACAATTGGTCCCGGAGACTTTTTAGTTCATCATGCCATTGCTTTGGGTTTACATACAACTACATTAATCTTGGTAAAAGGTGCTCTAGATGCACGTGGATCTAAGTTAATGCCAGATAAAAAAGAATTTGGTTATAGTTTCCCTTGCGATGGTCCAGGACGAGGTGGTACTTGCGATATTTCGGCCTGGGATGCTTTTTACTTAGCGGTTTTTTGGATGCTAAATACTATTGGATGGGTTACTTTTTATTGGCATTGGAAACATATTACTCTATGGCAAGGAAATGTAGCTCAATTTAATGAATCTTCGACCTATTTAATGGGATGGCTAAGAGATTACTTATGGTTGAATTCCTCGCAACTTATTAATGGGTACAATCCCTTTGGTATGAATAGTTTATCCGTTTGGGCATGGATGTTTTTATTTGGACATCTTGTCTGGGCCACCGGTTTTATGTTTCTTATCTCTTGGCGTGGTTATTGGCAAGAACTTATCGAGACTCTGGCATGGGCTCATGAGCGTACACCCCTGGCTAACCTAGTTCGATGGAAAGATAAGCCAGTGGCTCTTTCTATTGTTCAAGCGAGACTAGTCGGACTAGCTCATTTCTCTGTCGGTTATATATTTACTTATGCTGCTTTCCTAATTGCATCTACATCAGGGAAATTCGGTTAATGATGAATTTCCATTAAATAAAAAATAAAAATGACCCTTTGGCTTAAAGCCAAGGGGGTTATTAAACATAACGGAGGGAGAGATAAAAACTAAAAAAATAATTTTTAACAAAGAACTCTTTCTTTTCGTACAACTTTCCCATCTGACGGGGATGTGATATATCAATAATCAAAAAAATTATGGCAAGAAAAAGTCTCATTCAAAGGGAGAAGAAAAAGCAGAGATTGGAACAAAAATACCGAATTATTCGTCAATTGATAAAAAAAAAGATGGGTGAGGCTCTATCATTGGATGAAAAGTGGCAATTTCAGAAACAGCTACAATCTTTACCGCGTAATAGTGCACCTAATCGTCTTCATCGTCGTTGCTTCCTAACCGGAAGGCCTAGAGCTAACTATCGAGATTTTGGTCTATCCAGACATGTACTTCGTGAAATGGCTCATGCATGTTTATTGCCTGGAGTAACCAAATCTAGTTGGTAGAGGTAGATTTCGAATAAACATATTTAGGTGGAAAATTTTAGGTGGAAAATGGAATTGAAAATCCCCCAAATTAATTGGGGGGGTTTTTTATTCAAAAGGGTTAAGGATGAATTACTTGTTTGGTCAATCAAGAATATGTTATTATTTCATAACGCGGGGTAGAGCAGCCTGGTAGCTCGCAAGGCTCATAACCTTGAGGTCACGGGTTCAAATCCCGTCTCCGCTAAAATCATAATAAGGAGCATAATAAGAAGTTGAATGGAATAGTAGTCGAATAGAAAAAAATTGCAATTGATTCTATTATACTAACATATGAAATTTTCTTTTTTTTGGAGAGGCGGGTAGCGGGAATCGAACCCGCATATTCTCCTTGGCAAGGAGGAATTTTACCATTAAACCATACCCGCAATTATCTCTTGTATTTATTCCTTATTATATTAATACATCTTTCTTTATATAGTCAATTCTTCCCTAGGGTTCTTTCGGTCACTCACCAAAAAGCTGGAGAAGGAATAAAAGCCCTCCCTGGAGTCCATTTATTTCATACCTCGGGACTTGTATAAAAAACCTTCCGGAACTTATAATATAATGTTTACCAAGGGAGGGCCTTTTTTGACCCCCTCCTTCATTTAGGATATGAAGGAATTAAGAATACCAACCAGAAAGACTAATCCAATCCATAATGAAGCACCTGAAAATACGACATTTTTGTTGCTGGACCAACCATCAGGGGAGGCAAGCACGACAGGCACACCAATTACTAGGAGAAATGAAATAGCAATTAGTGCAAACACAGCCAACTGGAAAGCAATAGTCATGGTTGTAATTCTCCAATCTTTAAAAAAATGAAATAAATTATACCATTTAATCCCTATCTGGCAATGAATTAGATTGAACTACCGAGCCAAAAATGTTGTGGAATAAAAAAACAAAAGATAGATTAATTTGAAATTTACTAGTTTGCCTTTCCGGTTCTTTCTCAACAAATTTGATATATTACTCCTCTATAAGAATGCCATGTCTTTTTTCATTGCTATGGTAGTGGTCTCTTTTTCCCTTCATCTTACCTGAAAGATAAAAACATATTTATGGGAGAGATGGCCGAGTGGTTTATGGCTCCGGTCTTGAAAACCGGCATAGTTTCTAAAACTATCGAGGGTTCGAATCCCTCCCTCTCCTTTTCTCATTTTCTGGATAAGTATTATTCGCAAAAGGGACTATATATATATATATGAAATAGAATGACTCGGCCAAATGACCGAGCCATTATGAGAAGCTTGGAAAAAATAATAAAAACTTCGGTTTGATTTATTACTCTAGTTTAAAGGTGTCATAGAAAGAACAGGTTCAAAATCACGATCGATTCCTTTCTCAAATCCGGCTGCAGCCGCACGTGCTCTTCCTGCGTGCCATAAATGACCTACAAAGAAAAAGAATCCTAAAACAAAATGCGAGGTAGATAACCAACTTCGGGGAGAAACATAATTTACTGCGTTAATTTCAGTAGCTACTCCACCCACAGAATTTAAAGAACCTAATGGAGCATGAGTCATATATTCTGCGGAACGTCGTTCTTGCCAAGGCTGTATGTCTTTTTTAAGTTTACTCAAATCTAATCCATTAGGACCTCTCAAAGGTTCCAACCAAGGAGCACGGAGATCCCAAAAGCGCATGGTTTCCCCTCCAAAAATAATTTCTCCGGTGGGGGAGCGCATAAGGTATTTACCTAAACCCGTGGGTCCCTGGGCGGAACCTACATTAGCACCAAGGCGTTGGTCTCTAACTAAAAAAGTAAAAGCTTGAGCTTGAGAAGCTTCCGGCCCAGTAGGCCCATAAAATTCACTGGGATAGGCCGTATTATTGAACCAAACGAAGCAGCAAGCGGTAAACCCAAAAATGGAAATAGCTGCTAAACTGTAGGATAGATAAGCCTCACCGGACCATACAAGAGCGCGACGAGCCCATGCAAAAGGTTTGGTCAGGATATGCCAGATTCCGCCGAAAATACAAATGGAACCTAACCAAATATGTCCTCCGATAATATCTTCTAGATTATCTACACTAACAATCCAGCCCTCTCCACCAAAAGGTGATTTGAGCAAATAACCGAATATGACACTCGGACTAAGAGTAAGATTCGTAATCCTCCTTACGTCTCCACCGCCAGGAGCCCAAGTATCATATACACCTCCGAAATACAAAGCTTTGAGCACCAGTAGGAAGGCACCAACACCTAACAAAATTAAATGGATACCCAAAATAGTGGTCATTTTATTTTTGTCTTTCCACACATAACCAAAGAATGGAAAAGATTCCTCTAGAGTTTCTGGTCCGATAAGTGCGTGGTAAATACCTCCGAAACCTAGGACTGCAGAAGAAATTAAGTGAAGTACTCCAGATACGAAATACGGAAAAGTATCTATAACTTCTCCACCGGGACCTACCCCCCATCCCAAAGTGGCTAAATGGGGCAATAGAATTAGGCCTTGTTCATACATAGGCTTCTCTGGTACGAAGTGGGCAACTTCAAATAAATTCATTGCTCCGGCCCAAAATACAATTAATCCAGCGTGAGCTACGTGAGCACCAAGTAATTTACCAGATAGGTTGATGAGCCGGGCATTACCTGCCCACCAGGCGAAACCTGTAGTTTCTTGATCACGACCACCTAAAGCTAAGGTTCCATTAAAGAGCGTTTCCACGGGGTAGAACCTCCTCAGGGAATACAAGATTTTCATGAGGCTGATCTTGGGCTGCCATCCAGGCACGAATACCTTCGTTCAGAAGAATATTTTTGGTGTAGAAAGTTTCAAATTCAGGATCTTCCGCTGCACGAATCTCCTGGGAAACGAAATCATATGCCCGTAGGTTCAGAGCTAGACCAACTACTCCGATAGCACTCATCCATAAACCAGTTACTGGTACGAATAACATAAAGAAGTGTAACCAACGTTTGTTGGAGAAAGCAACACCGAAGATTTGGGACCAAAAGCGGTTAGCTGTAACCATGGAATAAGTTTCTTCAGATTGGGTTGGATTAAAAGCACGAAATGTATTTGCGCCATCACCATCCTCAAACAAAGTATTTTCCACGGTAGCACCGTGAATAGCACATAGAAGAGCAGCTCCTAATACTCCAGCAACTCCCATCATATGAAATGGGTTTAAAGTCCAATTATGAAAACCTTGAAAAAAAAGTATGAATCGGAAAATAGCTGCTACACCGAAGCTGGGCGCGAAAAACCAACCAGATTGACCCAGAGGATAAATCAGAAATACAGAAACAAAAACAGCAATTGGAGCAGAAAAAGCAATTGCATTATAAGGACGTAATTGTACAGATCGAGCAAGTTCAAATTGACGCAACATGAAGCCTATCAGAGCAAAAGCTCCGTGAAGAGCGACGAAGGTCCATAAACCTCCTAATTGACACCAACGGGTAAAATCTCCTTGTGCTTCAGGACCCCATAGAAGTAGCAAAGAATGTGCTAAACTATTAGCAGGGGTCGAAACCGCAGCGGTTAGGAAGTTACAACCTTCTAGATAAGAACTAGCCAACCCATGAGTATACCATGAAGTCACAAAAGTTGTACCTGTGAACCACCCACCTAGTGAGAAATAGGCACAGGGAAAAAGCAATAGGCCAGACCAACCTACAAATACGAAACGGTCTCTTCTTAGCCAGTCATCCATACTATCGAATAAACCCTTCGGTTCTTTAGAAGACTTTCCAATGGCTATAGTCATAGTGATTCTCCCATTCAACTACTTTAATCATTTCTTTTTTAAGCACCTCGAATACGATATCAAATTCCAATAATTGATGGATTATTCCCTAACGAACCCTTCTATTTCTTTTTTTTCTATTTTTTTTTCCAGACTGGCCGGACTGGATTGATTAACCAAATAAATTATTATATTTACTTCCTTTCTGGAAAATATAACACAAAAATTTTGTTTCATTATTTCATCCCGGAATAGACTCAAATAATTAAAAAATATTTAGAAGGTAGGTAAGCTTTTCTTTTCTTTTTATTTCTTTTCTTTCATGTCCCTTTGACTCAATGGATTCACTCATTTTTATCTTCGGTATACCGGATTTAGTATGCATATGTTTCTATCCGACTTCCGATAGAGTAAAAAGTACATCTAAATGAAATACGGTTCCTACTCTAATAAAAAATAAATAAAACTATTTTATAATGTATTGGAATTTCACTATTTCCCAAAAAGATATCTCTTCCATAATATTCGTTCCATTAATTAATTTGTAATATTACTTCTATTGAAATCCATTATAAGAGTAGCCAAATTCTCGATAAATAGTAGCATCAGGTTTACTAACAAATAAAATATTTTATTTCATTTTTGTGTCTCAAACGTACGATCTCGAACGTACAAAAAAATTATAATATGTTTCTTCTTTGTCCGTACCCCCTCCCCCTTAAATTTCCATTATGACTCGATCGATACGATATAGGGAATAATAACATACATAAGGAATAATAAGTCTATTTCTTTTCCTTATATTTATTTTTCTTATTTGAAAGGTTTAATCATCTCTATTTTATTACGTATCTATTTCTTTTACTTATTCGAAGAAATAATAAGAGCCTCTTATCGGATTTGAACCGATGACTTACGCCTTACCATGGCGTTACTCTACCACTGAGTTAAAGGGGCGAGTAATCGAGTAAACTACTGAAGAAACAAATTTATATATAGTGTGTTTATATATAGTGTGTAATAAGAATAGTATCGTTGTCAACCCAATCTAAATAAATTTATATGAAACCGGAAATTCCAATTTTATATGTTTCTGTTTGCTTCTCTCCCCACGTACATAGTATAAAAAATAAGGGGTGGTAGGTATTTCGTAATAGATACAGTTAATAATTCTTTCTCTTCAAAAAATATTATTAGATCGGATGGAGACTTCAATAGTAAAGAGGTAGAGAAGGGATACAAAAAATAATGGAATACTTTCAATATCCACCAGTTTCAATTTAGTAAAATGGGACAATTCCTTGGATAAAATAAAAAAAAATCCTGAATTTCGAAAAACTCACCTGAAATAGTCGAATATCACGAAGGGGGAGTTACGAACAGATTATCCGATTCGATAAATATTTTTTTATAAATAATATTTATTACTCAAATAAAAATAGGATCTGATTTTGTTTGTTAATCTATGAGTAATTCATTTATAGGGGTTTAGGAAAAAACCAATACTTTTTTTCTATTTCTGTATTGCTCGATCGGCGAAGAAAAATGTCTCGCTTGGTTCGAGGAATGATTACTTGATCTTTTTTTGTATTAATAAATTTCAGTGAGTGATCTCGCGAAAATACCGATGAAGTGATCGATTGATGGATCGTAGAAATCTCTGGAGTTTCCCTGCCGTAAGAGATGGCGGCCCTCTCTTTATTTATGTTATGAGACACAGAGTTCGACTCTTTCTGATTATAGTAACCATAGTTATATAACCATAGTTGTAGTAATTTTACTATTTATTAAATTACATTCTAACTATTCACATGTTTAGTCTAATTATTTACATGGTCTTCGTCGTAGTTTATCAATCCGATGCTCGCTCCAATACTTGATCTATCAAAAGGAAATCGAATTTTATTATGAGACTTTTAGCAAGCTTACCGATATTTTTCTTGGATATCCAAATGGTGTGTCTTATTTTTGTAGATAACACATCTTTCTTGACTTTCATTTTTCTTTTGTAGTGGAAGAATACTCGTCACTAAGGTCCAAATGATAAATTTTTGTATTCATGTGTTTGAAAAGTGAAAAACGAGGGACAATTTTCGATATTGAGTAAAAATACGAATAGTATCTCTATCGTGTAACCATATGCTTCCACAATCAGTATTCTTAAGACTCACAATTCTATTTTACCGATCTTAAAGGATCTGGGAAAGAAAGAAGAAGATTACTGGAGAGACTTTGATTCGAAAAAATCGAAGCTTACGCGCTTATGGATTGCGAGAAACTCCGTATATATACAAAAATATTCAAAAAATTTCCTTATTTTCAATTTTATTACAAAATGAGTGGAATTTTATCCCTCTTCCTCTACCTCGAAAAAAAAATTATTCGAGTTCTTTCACTCGTAATATTTCTTCTTTATTCGTCAATTTCATTTTTTATTTATTCCGATAGTTAGTCCTACATCTCCTCCCAGGTTTATTCCTTGGGTCGAAATATATATTTCCATCTATAGCTATAGGCTATAGCTATAGTAAGAAAATATTCCTTTGTTTTTATAACTAAAAAAATAAATTTTTTTTTTCTTTCATTTATTACAAAAAGGTTATTCCACTCTTTTTTCTATTAGTTTTTCCCCCATCCCGAAATTTGAATTATTTCAATAATTCTTTCGAATGAAATATGAAAAAAAAAAATGTAGGAATTCGGCGGAGTTTTTTCCTTTTTGTATCGAAAATTAGACGTGAAATCTTTAATAAAGGACTGAAGTAGAATAGAACAAGCTATTGACAGTAAATAGCGAATTGAGTAACATAAATAAAGGATCGAGCCCCCATCGTCTAGTGGCTTAGGACACCTCTCTTTCAAGGAGGCGACGGGGATTCAAATTCCCCTGGGGGTACCATGAAGAAACCTTTGGTATATTTAATTATTCTCCAAAGATTCTTCTACATTCATTTGTTTTTAGAAGAAAAGGAGATAAAAATATAAAAATATTAGTTTTTTCTATCTCCTCCCTTCGGGTCGATGCTCGAGTGGTTAATGGGGACGGACTGTAAATCCGCTGGCAATGCCTACGCTGGTTCAAATCCAGCTCGACCCAATTTCGGTTTTACCAAACTAAAAATTGGTTAAATTTTATTTATTTTTTTTTTCTTAATATTATTGGTATTTCTCGACCTTCCTGGGGGAGGTACGGGAAATCCCGCAAAAAATAAAAAATATTTATTATTATTTATTTTACATTCCAGAATTCATTTGACACAAAGGCTTATGGATTGACATAATAAATTCATATTTAATGGGATTGTAGTTCAATCGGTTAGAGTACCGCCCTGTCAAGACGGAAGTTGCGGGTTCGAGCCCCGTCAATCCCGATACATTGGATTAAATAAATTTGTGGTAAAGCATAGCATCCGAAAAAACTTTTCATTTCTTTCTCACTTTTATATTGAGTAAATCATTTCTTCCCCGAATAAACTGATTGATTAAATTGAATTAGGAGTGACTGATTGAATCGAATCATAAGTACCAATATAAGTCATTTAGACTTCGTGGGAAAGACATAAAAAAGTAAATATATCTCTTTTCGGAAGATACATATAAAAAAATTCTTGGTATGCCTTTTTACAAGGTTACAAGGTATGCTTTTTAAAAATTTGTTTATCAATTTAGTGAGTCGCTCCATAAATACTATTTCTAAATACTATTTCTTTATCATACAAAAGTCCGATGTGCTTAACTTAAATAATAATCGATATACATACCATTGAACGTATATCTAGTCAAACACTCTTCTTACCAAATACCATAAAATCCATTTAGATAGAGTTATTGTTCCATTCGAATGAATCTTTTAGTATTTAATAAAAGTCTGGTAGTATGACTCAATAAAGATTATAAGTATCAGTAAACATCACCATTTTTAGGGTATACGAAAAATACTAAAAATACTATGCTTTCATCTCTCCCAAAAATAGGCTATTTCACAGGAATCCCGAATTTTTTTGTAAAAAAAAAGGAGTCAGTTTCTATTTCTTTGTTATATTAATGAAGTGTCCAATCTCATTTTGAAATAGCCATCCATTTATTAACAATACTTCTATCATTTCATTTAATAAGATTTTATTGGATAAAAAGAAATTGAATAAATAGTGGTAACTTTCCAGAAGAGTACTATAAATGGAAAAATCATTCAATAACGAACTATTTGCTTTTAACCATCTCTGTTGATTATCTAATAACTCAAAACGAGTCAATTTTTCCCGCGGATTTTCGATTAGCCAACGTTGGTATAGATACACAGGGGTAAAAACTTGTGGGCGTTTCAGTCGGACACCAATTCCTTCGATACGTTTAAAAGTCTCAATATTATTTTTTTCAATAAGAGGTAATTGGTTCCACCAATTGATGGATAAATTAGTCATTAGATCCCGACCATATCCACGACGAAGAAAAAATTGTTTAATTTTTTGACTTGAACGAGATTTTTCCCGCTCCCTCCTTGCTCCGTAAGTAACATAAAGTCTTCTCAGTATTTCTTCATCCACAAATAATTCCTGACGCGAAAAAATAGATTGATAAGTTTGAAATAATGAACTAGTAGGATCCCAGAGGAAACGTCCTCCTATGAATAACATGGGTTTATTGAATAATTGATACTCCATCCGATATTCCGTAGATGATCGAGAAAATCCTAGTATTACGAATTGCTCTTCTAATAAAATATCTTCTAATTGAGATTCTAATTCTTGTACATTTCTCCGTCTTATTCTAGATAAAACTCTTTCATAAGGAAGTTGCTCTTTCGTTTTATGTTGTACAATTCGACAAAAATAAGAATTTTTTTGATTATCATTTTTCCTCCCCCTTGGAGATCGGAGATTATATGCAACTTCAAATTCATTGGGTCTTTCTACCCAATCGAATAGATTACCACGAATAAAACTGAGACGCGATATTCTAGGGGCCCAAACTGTATTACTTGTTAATTGATACAGCTTCTCCCTATAGTGAATTGTCTGTTCATAAATAGATAATTCATTTCGTGTATGTATAACTCCCCTATTTGCCATTGGAAACAGACCCCTTCGAATCATATGTAAAGGTTTTTTCATCTGAGACCGAAAGGTCAATTCCATTTTTTTATCAATATCTTTTTCTTGAGATATTTCTAGCCATGGAAATTCTATTGGGAGACTTTCCAGAATACCACAAGCTAAATAAAAATCATTTTCGGCGTATCTATCGAGAGAAATCAAATCATCCGGCTTATTTTGTGAAAAAAACCAAGAATCTCGAGCTGCTAATCCGGCTAGGCAACCCAAAACATGAGGTAGTACAGTAAATTCTTTTATAGTTGATTCGGCAACGGAAGGTTCTAAATACCATTTGGACAAGTAATAAAATTTCTTTTTCCATAAAGAATTACTAATATATAGAGGATTTTGGGAAAAATTTCTTACCAGTATATTTTGTATGACAGCCTTCCCTACTTTATAGAAGAGTATTCCATCATTTTTAGTGAGTCTCATCTCACTATCCATATGTGTAAAACCCGAGGCTTGTCGATGAAAAGCTAATCTCGTGGTATCCGTATCAATAATCGGTTTATTCCGAGTAATACTAATCAATAGAATTTCATTAAAAAGTGCTGCTAAATCTCGTGCATTGTAACCCATTGTTCTGTATCCAAACTCATTAAGGCAATATTTTTTATTTCTCAAGTAAAAAGATTTGCTATGTAATAGAATAAGAAACTCTTCTTGTCGTTGTGAAATACCGAGCATCCGAATATTTATTAAACGGTCTAACCGATCCGGGGAAATTAAAGCGGGATCTACTTTTCTGGGAGCATCGGTCGAAGCAAAAAGAACTATACTTTTGGCCCTTCTGTCAGCAAAACCAGTTTGAAAATATTTTAGTAAAATGCCGAGTAAAAAAGTCGGATCAGATTCTACATTTTGAGTCAAATAATTCACATTTAGTTTATGAATATCTTGAATCCATATTATACAGGGGGACATTCTTCCCGCTAATTCTAGAATAAGACTCAATCTTCGCAAACTTTCCATTAAAATATTCATCCAACTCTCAGTCATAACATCTGGTTTATTATATAGAAGTCTATTTATAGATATTCTTATTAGAGGAACAAAAGAATCTGCTGCGAGATTTTTTATCAAATAGGATCGTCCGGTTTCCAAAGAACCTATTAATAAAATTCCTCTTGGGGGGGATAATCTTAGTTGAAGTGGAACAGGTTTCCTATGAAAAGTCAACTTGAAAGTCTCGGCTTGCCACAAAATTTGTGGAAAAGTTACTTTTTGCCAAAGAGCCATAGAAATCCATTTTTCTGCTGAGTCATTTTGATGAAACGAAAACTCAGACAGACTTTTTTGATAATTCTCAGCCAATTTTTTTAAATAATAAAATCCCTGTTTTTTAGTAATTTGATGACCAACTCTAGGATTTGTAGAATTATCACTAGAAGTAAGATTCAATTCATATCGGTAGATGTTTTTCCCCGTTACTAGAGATTGAACCAGTATTTTTCGTTCCCTTCGGGAGAGATCTAAGCCTTTATTATTGATCAGACATCTATTTAATTTTTGTTTCGTAAATAAATAGAATTTTCCGTTTTTTATATAATGTTTCAAATTTCTTAGAAAATACATTGATGGATTTTCCGTTTTAATTGGTCGTATCGAATTTCGACGAATCAAACCATCCACATAAATTCCACGTAAGGGATCCATTAAATATTGAATTATTTCGAATTGTTCCCACAGTCCGATATAGTCCGAACCCAATAAAGTAGAAAAATATTTTTGAAGAATGGAGTAACCAAAGGTAAACAAGCCTATAATTGTTAAGTAGCGGCCATTCCAGTTATTTATGAGATTCAGGCGTGACCATATAAATCCCCGGGTTTCTTGTTGATTCCCAATCTGTCTCAATAGACGTAGATGCCATTTTCCTAAAAAATTCTCGAAAAAAGTGGTTGTTTCCAAGATTGGGTATAGAAAAGCCCATAAATTATATGAATTTTTCTGTATATTTCGGAGCGTAGCATATAAAATGTAATTGAATTGATCACTAATACTTAGTAAGATTTCCGAGAATAGATCCAAGACTAAATTAATGGAGTATCTCCACCATTCAAGAGTAAAAAGCCACGGTATATATTTCTCAAACGAATTCCATTTTATAAAAAAACTGGATGTTTCTAATATCTTATATACCTTAGTTTTTCGGATCAATTTAGTTGGGTTTACCGAAAGGAAGGGCGCAACGGTTCCATTTTCTTTATAGAAATCGGTGCTCGTGTTATTTGTACCTCCATTAGAAATTTCATACATCGAACTTATTTCCAAATTGGATCTTGTAAGTAAGCGATTAATCCAATTAAGCACTTTATTATTTTCGTTTCGAATTTCTACAAAAATGTCGGAGAGTAAATCATTTTTTAAAATTTGGGTTCGAATAAAATGGCTATTTGGTTTTGGTACCTCTCCAATATACGGATCAATATACGGATCCGATTTTTTCGTTTTTAATATTTCCGGACAGGGAAACTCGCAATAGTTAGACTCGCAATAGTTAGTTATTCTAAAATTTACTACTTGTTTCACGCTTGACCGGTTTTTAAAGGAGGTACTTATGGAATAACCTTTTAAAAGACTATTTCGAATTAATAATTCCAACAATTTCTTGAAATTATAAAAAAACAAAAAATCTTGGTTACTTCTTTTTCGTAGATACTCGGGTAATAAAATATTAGATATTTGTGATTTGGTGATTGAATCAATATCTGGAAAGGATTTCCTCCGATTAATGGGTAATTTATTCTCCTTCCTAGATATAGGCGAGGTACTCAAAAATCGACCATATATTGAATTATGATTTTCGGTACTTCTCCTCTCTATATAGAAAGGCAATCTTTTTTCACAATTCAGTTGAGGATAGTGTAGATTTTTTGTGAACTTTAGCGTATCTGCTTTATAAAAATAAGATTTCAGTGAGTCTATATTAGAAACTTTTATAGAATGAAAATATTTTTCTTTGTTTTCATACGACGTAAATAAAAAAGTATTATTGAAAAGTTCTATGCAATTTTGATTATTCCCTTCACTACGTAAATAATCGATAATACAATTAATGATTGGCTCTTCATCAAAATAAAAAAGTGTTACTGATTTGTTATTAGTACCGAAATTTTCTCTTTTTGAGAAAGTATTTTGATTTAAATCCTTTTCTTTCGGAAAAGCATTGATTAAATAATTCGGGCAAAATTTTAATAAATCTGGAAGTTTCCGAAAATTATTACTGAAAATACCGGAAAGAATCATTATAAGATTTCTATAACACGTAGGAATATTTATCTTATTGAGTCTTTCAGACCAGCCAACAATTAATTTTTGATTAATCGAAAAATCTATTTCATCAAAGGCTATTACAAAATATTTGTGTCGCGAAACAAAATACTTCGATAATTTATCCCATCGCTTTATCCGATCAGTCCGTTTATGTGTATTGAAATCCCAATCAATAAATCTTCCCCTTTTTGTATCATCACAGTAAGAGCTACTTCTTTTGTTTTTTCCCCAAACTAATAAATTCTTATTGATTATATTCCTCTTTATATTATTCGTATTTTTCAGAAAATTATTATTTCCTCCCGTTAAATAGGAAAGAGACTTATTCATTAAATGTAAATCGTTCGTAGGTTCACTCAGATATCTATGGATTCGATCGTAGATCGATTTATTGCAATTTCTAATCTTACTCCGTAAATCTATGAAAAATTTGGAAAATAGATAAACTTTTTCATAATCATTTTGTATCAAATCCTTCTTTCTCGTTCGATGCGGAAATAATAAATTTATACCAGTAGTATTGAGAGTTTCTAATAAAAAAAACAAAAATTTACTATTTATTTCGTTTTTCCCATTAAATTTCTGACTAAACAATCTATTTTTATTCGGTTCGTACAAATACTGGAATTGAGAATTAATACTATGATTTATTCCCTTATTATAAACTGGATTATTACAAATTGGGTGATTAGACTCAGTTATGAATAGATTGGATTGATCCAGAGATGGAACTAATTTGATATAATTTAGGAATCGAAATATATGTTTCTCACTATATTTATTAGTATTATTCCTCCCGTAGTAATATCTAAAATAGGAAGGCAAAAACGAGTATGAAATATTGGATGGGCTTAAGTCTATTGATAGATTTGATTTCGTTTTATTTCTCTCATATTTATTCCTCCGAATTACTTCATACGGATAATCCAAAGAAATGCCAGAATGAAATAATAAATTTTTCTTCCCCATTTTCGTTTTCCAGAAGTCGAGCAATCTATTACTATCTGATTTCGTAGAATACCCAAAAACAATTTCCTTATTAGCTACTTGAAATTTTTTGATATCTCCCTTATAGAAACCCGCATATAGTTTATCTATTGGCGATACATTCAGAAAAGTATGGTAAATAGCTTCCGGAAAATGATCGATTTTCATCTTTTTTTCCAAAGAAAAGATTTCATTTAGAATATACTTCATATCTTTCACAAAGAATTTTTCTATCCAAAATACTGCATTATTTCGAAAAAAAAACTTGGAAAAAATGATGGATTTTACGGATTTCCCCCCACTTATAATGGGTAGAGGTATACCCCAAACGATTGAATCGTTGGTTAATCGCTTGATACTCCTGTCATTTGGTTTTATTCTACGAAAAAGAAGCCACTCAAAAAGAGTTTCATTGAATTTTGAAGAATTAGTCTCACCAGAATGATTTATGGATTCATCATGAAATTCTTTCAATTTGTTGGATTTCTTTATGTCACATAAAATAGACTTTGAAATTTGATACGAAATATTTTCTGACAAGATTCCGTGTACTTCGACGAGGGGTTGCTCATTATTTGAATGATTCAACTGAAAAGATCTCATGTTTGACTTATTCCTCGCAGCATCAAATCGGTGTAAATCTTTCTCCCAATCCAAAAGGTCATTCTTATATTTATAGAATCTCCATATATAAAATTCGGTATAGTTTCGGAAGAAGAGCCATCCCTTTTTTTTTATGAAAATATAGGATTTCGCAATAATTTTGTTGGATTCACCCCGGTTTATTAAATTTTGAAATATTTTTTTCCTAAACTTATACGGTTTCCGAGTTATTTCCTTCCCATGGTGGTGGAATAAAGAAATATAGAAGGAATAATCATTATTGTTATTATTGTTATCATTATTGCTATTACTGTTATTAGATCTAATTTTCGAGTTTGATTTTATTGGTCTAGATGGGCCTCCTGCTTCAAAAATAATTTTTTCACAAAAAGCAGACATTATTTGGAGAAATGAAATATCCTCTAATATTTTGATCTGCTCCTCTGATTTTGATTTTATTTTTTCTTTAGAATCATTCAAAAAAATGGAATCAAATTGGTATTCCCAATTATCATTTTGGGGAGTGATACTACCGATACAGAATTCAAAAAAATGTTTCAGATCTTCTATATTTTTTTCTGTCAATAGAATAGAAATTTCATTTATAGAACTCTGAGAAATTTTCCAACTAGGAAGGATTTGTTCTACGATCCAATTTTTCCACCATTGTGAACCCCAAAAATGAATTTGGTCATATACAGACGTAACACAGAGTTTTTTTTTTAAGTTTTGTCCAGTAACTGAATATTTATCCTCCTTTTTTTTTTTTAAATTTAGCAAATTATTCTTGCTCCTCCCAAAAGAAGGAGAGTGATGCGGAAAAATACGGAGATTTCGATTAGAAAACCCAAAAGTTTCTTCCGGTGATATGTTTCCCTTATATTTGTAATTGTTCACACGTCCGTGAACTATTTCTACTAAATCGAGATGTTCTTTTCCAATAATGGCTTTATCATTCGAGCGATATATTAATACCGATAGTACGAGTAACAGAAAACCATTTAGTATTGAACTCCCATTGGTTTTTGAACCATGCAAATCGCGTGAAATTAATGAACCCATAATTCGAAAGTCAAACAACTTAATAGGATTCTCTCTGTTGGAAGATATTTTACTCAATAATCTGATCAGATTCCATCTCGCCCATAAATTCAAAAAGTATTGGGGGTTCTTCACTTCTTCGAATCCCAATCTTTTATATAAGTATTGATTTTTCGATAATTTCTGTTTCATTTTTTTCTTACAGCGGTTGGATAAAACTTTCTAATAAATAGATTTTTTCATGGAAACTTCGATTGACTAAATGACTTCGATTCGTTCCAGTCTTTTTTGCTATGACTTATCAACAAAATGATATTGGATATATCGAGACATAGCCAATTACTTCTTACTCAAATGGGGTTGGTACTAAATCTACCGAAGCGAAGATAGGAATTAAATTTTATTAATAATTGAAGCGAAATGAAATATTCCTCATTATTTATGACTCTATCAATACCTCCGTGTCATCCTATTTATGATGACATAAAGGAGAGGTTTCGTCAACTAATAATAATAATTTTTTATAATCTTTTTGATTGTAGTAATTTATACCATATTTTTTTTAATTTTTTTTAGTCGAAATTACCATCCGGCATTTTTTTATTCATGGGCGAACGACGGGAATTGAACCCGCGCATGGTGGATCCACAATCCACTGCCTTAATCCACTTGGCCACGTCCGCCCTTTCAATTATTTTTTTTTTCAATTATTGTTTGGAGAGAAGTAATGACCCCAGAGACTTAAATAAAGTCTCCGAGGTCATCGTTTTTTCCGAGTCACTGCCCCTATCTCAGATAACTTGAGTTTCTAAGATTATATATGGGTGAGTCACTACCTCTTCGGTGGTAATGGGGAAAAATCTATAGGGATATTAGCCATTTACAGAAGGAGCTTCAACAGAAGCTAAGTCTAGAGGGAAGTTATGAGCATTACGTTCATGCATAACTTCCATACCAAGGTTAGCACGGTTGATAATGTCAGCCCAGGTGTTAATTACACGGCCTTGGCTATCAACTACAGATTGATTGAAGTTAAAACCATTTAGGTTGAAAGCCATTGTGCTGATACCTAAAGCAGTGAACCAAATACCTATTACAGGCCAAGCAGCCAAAAAGAAGTGTAGAGAACGAGAATTGTTGAAGCTAGCATATTGGAAGATCAATCTACCAAAGTAACCATGAGCAGCTACGATGTTGTAAGTTTCTTCCTCTTGACCGAACTTGTAACCTGCATTAGCAGACTCATTCTCAGTAGTTTCTCGGATTAAGCTTGAAGTTACCAGAGATCCATGCATAGCACTGAATAGAGAGCCGCCGAATACGCCAGCTACACCCAACATGTGGAATGGATGCATAAGGATGTTGTGCTCAGCTTGGAACACAATCATGAAGTTGAAAGTACCAGAAATTCCTAGAGGCATACCGTCGGAGAAGCTTCCTTGACCAATAGGGTAGATCAAGAAAACAGCGGTAGCAGCTGCAACAGGAGCTGAATATGCAACAGCGATCCAAGGGCGCATACCTAAACGGAAGCTAAGTTCCCACTCGCGACCCATGTAGCAAGCTACACCAAGTAAGAAGTGAAGAACAATTAGTTCGTAGGGACCACCATTATATAACCATTCATCGACGGAAGCTGCTTCCCAGATTGGGTAGAAGTGTAAACCGATTGCTGCAGAAGTAGGGATGATAGCACCGGAGATTATATTGTTCCCGTAAAGAAGAGAACCAGAAACAGGCTCGCGAATACCATCAATATCTACAGGAGGAGCTGCAATGAAAGCAATAATAAATACAGAGGTTGCGGTTAATAAGGTAGGGATCATCAATACACCGAACCATCCGATGTAAAGGCGATTTTCAGTGCTGGTAACCCAATCGCAGAAGCGACCCCATAGGCTTGCGCTTTCGCGTCTTTCTAAAGTTGCGGTCATGGTAAAACTTGGTTTGTAAAGTAATAATAAGTTACCCAAGCATATGAACTTGTTAAATCACAGTATTACACAAAACTTGTTTCTGTGTCAACCGATCTTTCGATTTTTTTTTCACTTCTATAAAAAAATCTTTTTTCCCAAAAATAGAATTCCATTTCATTCTATTTTTATTGCTTTTTGCAAAATAATTTTTTCCTACAAAAAAATTGTATATCCCTTCATCGTAATAGTTATATATATATATTTATTTATAAGTTTTTTCTGGGGGGTATCTTATTTATAAAAACTATAAAAATAAAATAAAAAATGATTGGGTTGCCCGGGGCTCGAACCCGGAACTCGTCGGATGAAAGTAGGTTCATTTCTTTGTTTTCGATAAAGAAAGGCACCTCTTCCCAAACCGTGCTTGCAATTTTCATTGCACACGGCTTTCTCTATGTATCTATTTCATATTTATGATGAAGTTCATTTTCATAATAAATTTTTTCCTTGTAATGTACCTGCCAAGAAGTTTATTCGAGTAATATCGAGATACCAAATTTTTTTTGTGAGGGGATACATTCCATAAAAATTTGAACATATTAATTCTCTTTTTTTCGAAAAAAAGGGTTTCGTCAAAAATTTCAAATCGTATTTTTTCCATACAGAACGTATCGTATTTTTATGCTTACAAGCCAACGTTTTAGCACATGAAAATCGAAGTATATATTGTACCTGATACAAATTCTTCCTATTTTGGCATCCGCTATAGTAGCAGAAGAGATTTCTCCAAATTTGATCGAATCGATTAAAAATTCCCTCATCTGTTAAAGTACTCCAGGCTAATTTACCAATTGGGTGCCCTAGGGCATCACAGAATCCTTCTCTGGCTAATAATCCAATCAAAGATAGAATTGGAGTGATAGAACAAAGTTCTTTGTTGATAAGACTAGTTTCGGGTAATTCCTCAAGCATTTTGGCTCGAATCGCAATAATTTTGTTTTGGACATCGAAGGTATAGCCTAGGAAAGTAAAACAATTATTGGGGATCTTTTTAATACGTATCCCGTACGATTCAAATAAGAAATGAAAATGGTATTGCCAAATTTTAAGAAATAAATATTTCAATTTTTCTGCCGAGTGGTAAATACCCCCCACTGATAAGATGGATTTATTCCCATATCTCACATAATGAAAAGAAGGTTTCTTGCGAAAAAAAGTAAACTTTTGTAATATGATCCACGAAGGTTTTGTAATATCTCGAATTTTTCGAATACGATTCGTTTTATCGAGTAAGGCCAAGTATGATAATAATCGGAAACTACCGAGATCTTTCCATAATAAATAGCATAGGTGGGATTCCAATTCATAGATATAGAGATTCCACAAAAATAGAGACAACCTGGTCATTTCTTTTTTGGAATAGATAGAATGTGTATCTAACGTAATTGAACCCCAATTTCTATGGAGAATAAATCGTAACAAATGGAAAAGAGAAGTATCTCGAATCCGTCGACGAAAAATTCGAATAAGAAGCTCTGGATGAATAAAGCAAGGTATTTTCAGATCTAAAATACAATTAGAATATGGGAAAGTATCTTCTATAAAAGGAAATACGGAATGAATAGATTGATAGCTAGTCCATTCATTCATTCCTCCTCCTTCCCCCGCAATAGGCTTCAATTGTATGGAATAAACAATTTCGAGAACCACAGTAATACCTTCCCGAATTGCTTCCAAATACAAATTGTTTTTGTAATCAACACCGAAATTTTTTTTGTAATTCCTACTAAAAAAGGGAAAAGATTTTCTCCAACGTATTCTATGAATCAGACGTTTTAATATAAAAAAACTGAAATTTTCATTTAATTTCGAATTTTCTATTTTTCTCAAATCCAATTTATTTGAAGAACGATTATAAGCAATTGCGTAGAGATCATCCCGAAAAAGAAGTGGATACAAGAAGCATTGTTGCCATAATTTTCCTTCTCTAGCCTTCTGTGATTCTTCCATCTCGGATAAAATCCCAGTTATGGTTCTCATGGGAGTAACACCTTAGTATATAAAATGATGCATAGTACAATCCATTGAATCGAGGAACTAGAAAATATTAAGCTATTTGGTGGGGGGATAATACCTGAAAATAACTAATTTTTTTTTTGATTCCCGTTTTTCCTCTTGCTGTTTCGAATAAAATAATTTATTCTTATCAATTTTATTTGATTGTTCTTCCGACTTATGAGGTAGGAGATACTCCATTTAGTCAGCACACTGGTAATTTTTTCACACTTTTAGAAATATTTAGGATTCCTTCTCGGTAAAAGCGACCCTATCCCAAATGAAGTTATAGAGTCAAATCCCTCTCGTATTGACTATTAATTTGCTTTTAACTACTAATTAATGGAGAGAGCTCAAAATATAAATTTTTTGAACAGAAGCTCGTTCTTCTGGTTTTACCTCTGATTCAAGCAATATAGCTTTATCCATTAACTCTTTCGACCTAAAAAAGATTTCTGTCTTTTCACATATTTCTCCACAAATTGGAAGTAACGACATGCTACTTTTTCCGTTAAGTTTTCTTGCGGGATAAGTCGTGGTCCTACAAACCTTGTCAATGGTTTGGATGAAACTAGTATTTCATCTAAATGTATAAAATCCCTCAGTCGCACTTAAAAGCCGAGTACTCTACCATTGAGTTAGCAACCCCCTATTGTAATATTCGAAATTTTCACTGACGGAAAATGTATAAATAGTCAGTTTCAGATCCCAAAGAGAGAGGTGGAGATCTTTCTATGAAGTATTAGCAATTGGAATCCGAATAGTTGAAAAATTTGATCAGACCAAATCGACAACTAGATCTCCCTCAATCTCTATCATACTCTTTTTTTTTCCACTATGATTTTTCCTACTAAGAATAGGGAGGAAATGGAAGCAAAATACTTTATTGAAAGATTGATGGGTCCCCGAAATGAGAAATGAATGGGGAAGATTTAAACAATTATATATTAGTAATTTATTTTTGTCAATGTCGGGAAATACGAAAAAAGACTTCTGAAATTTATTCTTTTATTTAGTTACTCCAAATATTTGTACTTTTTTTCGGGAGTAGTTTAATGGAACGAGAAACTTACTCAATTCATTAAAAACTTACTCAATTCATTAATAAATGAATCGAAGAAGCTTACCATTTCATTGAACTACTCCTCTTTATTTATTGGGATTCGACGCATTTCTCGTAAGATTCAAAAAGAGAGAATAAATATTGGTGATATTCACAGTATTTTCCATCGGAATGATAAATACTAGATAAAAATAGATAAAAAGAAGGGAAAATGGATAATAGAAGAGTAATTGGATAAAACCAAAAAAAGGACTCATAAGTTTACTCCAACAATTAAATTTGATTCATTCAGATACTTCTGCCTCTTACGAAATAAAAAATATTACGAACATTTCCTGTGGATTGAGCTTCTCTTCTGGCAAAAGAAATGGTTGTCAATATCCGAAATAGTTTGATCTCTTTTTGGATTCTAAAAAGAAACTTATTAAGGAGCTTTTTCTCTTCCTCCTTGGGATCACTAATTGCAACAATTTGATGAGTAACCTATTGGGATAGGTAGGCGATGGTGGTCTATGAGACATAGGGTTGAAACATAGGGTTGAGACATAGGATCATTCCTCTCTACGACTCAGATGAGAAATTCAATTTCATTCGAAATAAAAGTTTAGTTATATATATATATATATCGAGGGATTCATCTCCAAAATGAAAGTATGCTTCGCTAAACGTGTAATCAATCTATTAATTTTTTCTTACTCGGAATTTCCTCGTCTCTGGATCGATTTTTATACTCACTAGGTTTAAGTCTTACTCCGGTGTATCGGGGTAGGAAAAAGAATAAATGGAAGCAATATCCTTTTTTTGTCCCACCAAATATCGATCAGAAAATATATTGATTATTCTAGTTTCTTTCTCACCAATTTCGTTTTGTGATTACTCCCTTTCTTTATCGGGTGAATCTACTTAAATATAAGACTAATTAATTGGAAATTTATACTAAGCATTTAATGCCTCCTTAGCTGCATACATTACTTCGACAGTAATATCTGCAATGCCATTTTGTCGTGCAAATTTCTCGGTATTTCTTTTGATCTTACCTCTAACAAAGCCGGGAATTTTATTCAGTTCCAGTTGACTTTCGTAATTCCAAGTCAGATCCGTATCTGTAGATAATGATTTAGTAATAACTTCTTTAGTATCGTGACCACCAAAAATTTCTAGGAGATGATCTTCCATACCTAGAGTGAATGAATTATAAACTAAATCTGCTATTTGATTAGTACCTTCATAGCCCAGGAAGGGTCGATATCCTAGAGGAAAATTTTGAATATGAACTGGCGAAGAAATAACTCCACAGGGAATATCAAGACGTTTACCAATATGACGTTCCATTTGAGTGCCAAATATGGCAGATGGTTCTACACGAGCAATCATATCTCCTACTTCGGTGTGATCGTCTGTAATTAATATTTCATCACAAAAACCTTGAACTTGTTCTTTGAACCATTCTGCATCATGTTCGCAATAAGTACCTGCACAACTGACACGAATTCCCATTTCTCTAGCGAGGATTTTAGTCATTGAAGCAGCGTGGGTCGCATCACCGAAAACCACTGCTTTTTTTCCTGTCAGATTTTGACAATCAATAGATCTTGAGAACCAAGCAGCTTGAGAAACAAACTTAGTTTGTTGATCGATATAAGATTCATAATTAAATGTTCTATCCAATGAAACAAGAGCTAATTTATTAACATGTCTCTGTATTTGTCGGATACATTCGGCTGTATCTACAACTCCCATAGGTGTCGTAGATACATAGGGCATTCCAAAAATTTTTTCTAAGTAAATTGCTGTCATTAAGCCTACTTCACGGTAAGGAACTAAATTGAACCAAGCTTTTGGTAAATTCCGAAGATCTTGTACGGAGCCTCCTTCAGGAATTACTTGATTTATTTCAATATCCAAATCTTGTAACAGGCGTTTTAATTCGCGACAATCGTGCTGATTATGAAAGCCTAGTGTAAAAATACCAATGATATTTGCAGAAGGTTTATCCGTTACAGATCGATCCAACGTTTCTTGCCTGCGAGCTTTATCTAAATAATATCGAACTACTTGCTCCAAAGTTCTATCCGCGGCTTGAAGCTCATTGACTCGGTAGTGATTTACATCTGCGAGAATCACGTCGGAATCTGAAGTAACGGATGCTCTATTTACAAAATTTTGTAAATCTTCTTGTAAAATACTAGAGGTACATGTAGGTGTCAATACAATTAAATCTGGGCGTTCTTCCCTATCTTTTCGAGTTATATTACCAACTACTTTTTCTTGGGATCCACGTGCTAATACGTGACGATCTACTATACTAGCAGTTACAGGGGTAAAATCTCTCTCCCTTTCTAGCATGGAACGCATTACATTAAAGTAGTCATCTCCTAGAGGAGCGTGCATGATAGCATGAACGTTTTTGAAAGAACTAGCTACTCGGAGAGTTCCAATATGAGCAGGCCCGGCATACATCCAATAAGCTAATTTCATAAGTAATAATCTCTTTACAAATTTAAACAATCAATGATATGATCTTTTCCTATTCTACATCATAGAAAAAACCCTTGCCATATTTATGTAATTCCATATTGATGTAATTGTTGCAATACCCATTTCTGATGGAGTCTATTTTTTGGATAAGTAGATTTCGAACAGAGCATTCGTTTCAAATCTTTTTTTTTTATTTTTTTCTTCGTGATGTCTTCTATTTATTGGAAATAATAAGTTTGTCTGGGACGGAAGGATTCGAACCTCCGAATAACAGAGCCAAAACCTGGTGCCTTACCGCTTGGCCACGCCCCATAAATATCTAGTATTAATAAATCCTGATATTATTCTTTTTGTCAATCTATTTAGATTTAGTCCAGTCACACTAAATAGAAATATATTTATTACTAAATAAGAAGGATTCTCTCTCGATGTAGAAAGAAAATAAATATGGGGTGGTAGTGGAGGAAGTGGAAAAAACTCTTTCGAGCCGAGACAACCTGTAGTAAGATATACCAAAGGGACTTTATAAATTTCTTTAATAAAGTTTTTCTTGTATTTTCTTGAATCCCTATAATAATTTTTGTTGGAGAACATAAATGCTAGCTATATTTCATATTTATCTGGATAACGTGTCTCACTCGAATGGTATCATTTTGGCTAAATTACCAGAAGCTTATGCTATTTTTGATCCAATCGTAGATGTAATGCCAATTATACCTTTATTCTTTTTCCTTCTAGCTTTTGTTTGGCAAGCTTCCGTAAGTTTTCGCTAATTACTCGATCTTTTTTTAGGGAGCTTCTCCTATTCATATTTTATGATGATCCGGATCAAAAAATAATAAACTTCATTCTTTTTTATTAGTAAGTAATTAAAAAAATTTTGTATCACCTCTTTTGCTTATTTATTAGGGCGGAGGTGATATCTATCTTTCATTTCCGCCTTATACATGTATAATATTTATGATCTGATACAATATAAATGGAAGAACTAGATCTTTTTTTAGTTTATCAAAATTTTTGTTTTTAGTGTTCCGTAATACTATGAATCAAATTCTATTTGTGTGATACAATATCTCCATCCCGATTTTTTCATTTTTTGTGAAATAGTCCAAGAAGATAATAATGAAGATAATAATTTATTTTTCATTGATCATTTATGAGGTGCTCGATCTACTTCCCTATCCTCGATCCACTTCCCTATCATGAAATTTATCGGATAAATGGCAGAGCGGTTGATCGCGACAGTTCTGTAAATTCCTTCAGCCCAACTTATAAAATAAATGGGGGTTCGAATCCCTCTCTACTATTTCATTCTTATTAATGAGAAGTGGGTAAAACAAAAACAAAAATTTTACCATTTATTATTCTTTCCGACAAAATTATAGCAATTTTTTGTAATTCCATCCTTTTTTTCCATTTCTAATTTTCCATTTTCAATTTCATTTTCAATTAAGGTGGATTCCCAATCAGGGTAAAATCAGAATTATGGTTTATTCTATTCTACTTCTAGTAATGATCCCGGAGACTACGTCATGCTTACTCTTAAGCTGTTCGTTTACACAGTGGTTATCTTTTTCGTTTCTCTTTTCGTTTTTGGTTTTCTATCGAACGACCCTGGGCGTAATCCCGGACGTAAGGAATAATTGGTTCCATATCATTATAATATAGGGGTTTTCTCTTATACATATGGAATGTATTTAAAAAAAAATTCTATATTATATTATACTCTATTATGGGATACCAATTTAATAGGATACAAATTTTTTGGAGAAGCTCTTATTGAGAGGAGGGAGAGGGATTCGAACCCTCGGTACAAATAGCTTGTACAACGGATTAGCAATCCGCCGCTTTAATCCACTCGGCCATCTCTCCAGCCTAAAAAATTGCTTTTACTTTAACACGGTATGGGATTAAAAGTCTATACTGCAGAGGTAATTGACGCAATATATACGAAGTTATTTAAGAATTGGAAAAGAAAAGAGAAAGCATTTTTTCAAAGCGCTTGTATTATGAAATCGAGCCAAATGACCCTTTGTATTTTTTTCCAGCCCAGCCAGATCCTGGCTAGGCCGCCCTTTTGTTTGTGAATAGGTAGATAAAGAATGAAGCGAATTATTGGTATAATTCCTTACCTAATCTTAGAGCTAAAATACCCGTTATGAAAGCACTTACAAGAGCTATAATAATTTGACTGTCTGAGATTGATGACATCCCTTTATTTACTCCCCCAATTATTCATGATATGAACCATAAATTCATCCATAAATTTCATCTAAATTAATTAAATTTTATTAATTTGAATGAAATTTCGGACAGATAGGCCTCTTACTATTGTACTAATCCCACTTCTTTATGGCTATAGATATCTCCGAGTGAATTTATACCGAGATCTATTCAATCGAAAAGGAATCGAAGTAACGGTCATTCAACTTAAATAAAAATAAAAATTTACTCAATTGTTGATTTTATCAAACTGAATCGAAAACAGAGAGGTTGAACCAGAATGAATTTAGAAGTTATTGCACAGCTCACTGTTCTGGCTTTAATAGTCGCATCGGGTCCATTGGTAATTGCTTTATTAGCAGCTCGAAAAGGCAATTTATGATTTCAAAAAGTCATCCCCGGAAGTAAAATCACTTCTTGGTATTGAATCTCCGGGGATGGAGCGTGGACTCCAAAATAAGAGATACTTTTTTTATTAGACATCAATCGGAATCTTGTGATAAAATAATTCTATCGCGGGTATAGTTTAGTGGTAAAAGTGCGATTCGTCCTATAATCAACTTAGTGATAGTTGAAGGGTCTTTAAAATTGTTCCAATTTTAAATTGATAACTTCATTTCTAGAAAGGCTTGGAACCTTTTCCCCAAATGACATGGGGGGAGCTTTATTCCTGTGGTAATAAAAAATCAGAATCAAATTTGGATTTTATAAAAAAACAACGCGGGATATTTCCGAAACTGTATTTGTTTCAGCCAGGAATCTATGGATAGAAAACCAAAATATTTTTTTATATCGGAACTGAATCTTCGACCAATCCGATGAAAATCGATAAATTGAAGCAGATTAGCCATGACGCGATAATTTTAGTTTGCTAAACCTATCAATTTTTTTCCGTTCAAAGGCTCGGTATAAAATATTTCCCTAATGATTCGATCGAATAGAAATGAGGAACGAAGTAATTAAAAATATTTTTTGAAGTAATATTTTCATATTACTTTTTTTTTTTGAAAAGGATCATCTAGAAAGTTATTTATTAGAAATATAAAAACTGACACAGGTGTTATGAATCTATCCTATCTTTTTTCCGCAGTATAACCAATAAATTTGTGATATAGTCGGAAGAAACATATAGAATTGGGAGAAGAAAAGGAGGTAACAAAAATGGGAAGTTATCGAATTTGTCGATTAAATCCTTCTTTTACGATTCCTCCCTCTTTGCTTCATTCATAAAGGAGCCGAATGAAGAGAAATTTTCATGTTCGGTTTTGAAGTAGAGGCGTCGATCCTAAGAGATGTCGACTATAACCCTTAGCCTTCCAAGCTAATGATGCGGGTTCGATTCCCACTACCCGCTTTTCTTTTTTGTCTGATTTTCCCACCAATAGCAATAGTTTTAACAGAATTGTCTCTTACTGAAAGATACATCGTACTAGACTTTTCAATCGGACTAAATTATTTATTAGTCCGATTGAAAAGTCTAGTAGCCAATGAAGAAGCGTCCATCGTCTAATGGATAGGACAGGGGTCTTCTAAACCTCCAGTATAGGTTCAAATCCTATTGGACGTGATATTTCCGGAGAGACTCGAAGTCTTAAAAATAAAATAATTTCATTTTTTTTCCTCCTTCTTTTGGTTAAAAAATTCCCATCGGGAATGAACGAGGATAAAAAAGTCGAAAAAATATTTCTTTATTTTACTGCCTCTCTATTCCCAAAAGAATTAGGCCTCTATTTATCTCCTTGAAGTAAAAAAAGTTCAGTATGTTCTTTAATAGCTTCTTTTAGAATATTTTCTGCTTGTTCTGTAAAAATTTTGGTGGAACGTACAATTTCCGTAAATTGAGGTTTATTAGTCATTAGATATTCACGTAATTGTACGAGGAATTTTTTCACTTGACCAGTTTCTAATACATCTGAATATCCATTTACTCCAGTATAAATAGTAGCTACTTGTTCTTCTACTGTCAAAGGGGCTGATTGAGACTGTTTAAGTAATTCACGTAATCGTTGGCCCCTTGCTAATTGATTCTGAGTTGCTTTATCCAGATCAGATGCAAATTGTGCAAAGGCTTCTAACTCCGCGAATTGAGCCAATTCTAATTTGAGTTTTCCAGCTACTTGTTTCATAGCTTTGATTTGAGCCGCAGAACCTACTCTAGATACAGAAATACCCACATTGATTGCGGGGCGGATTCCTGCATTGAATAAATCTGCTGATAGAAATATTTGTCCATCGGTAATGGAAATAACATTAGTAGGAATATAAGCTGAGACATCTCCTGCTTGAGTTTCGACTATAGGTAAAGCGGTCATGCTTCCTTCACCTAAATGAGAGCTTAATTTAGCGGCTCTTTCCAAAAGACGGGAATGTAAGTAAAAAACATCGCCCGGATATGCTTCTCGACCGGGTGGTCTTCTCAATAGAAGAGACATTTGTCGATAAGCTTGTGCTTGTTTGGAAAGGTCATCATAAATAATTAGAGTATGCTGTTTACGATACATAAAGTATTCCGCCAAAGCGGCTCCTGTGTAGGGAGCAAGATACTGTAATGTAGCAGGAGAATTTGCAGTTTCGGCTACCACAATTGTATATTCCAATGCGCCGCGCTCCTCGAAAGTATTAACTACCTGAGCCACAGATGAAGCTTTTTGACCAATAGCTACATAAACGCATATAACATTTTGACCTTTTTGATTCAGAATAGTATCTGTAGCTACCGCTGTTTTACCAGTCTGTCGATCTCCAATAATTAATTCCCGTTGACCACGTCCAATAGGAATCATAGAATCAATAGCAATAAGCCCTGTTTGCATAGGTTCATATACGGAACGTCTCGAAATAATACCAGGAGCTGAAGATTCAATCAATCTGAATTCCGAAGCTGGGATCTGACCCTTACCATCAATAGGTTGAGCCAAGGCATTTACGACACGACCCAAATAAGCATCACTTACTGGTATCTGAGCAATTTTACCCGTTGCTTTTACAGAACTACCTTCTTGAATGGTCAAGCCATCACCCATTAAAACGGCTCCGACATTATCTGATTCTAAATTCAAAGCAATGCCTATCGTACCATCTTCAAATTCGACCAACTCGCCCGCCATTACTTTGTCAAGACCATAAATACGTGCAATGCCATCTCCTACCTGAAGTACGGTGCCAATATTAACAACCTTTACTTCTTGATTATATTGTTCTATCTGTTTGCGGATAATACTGCTAATTTCGTCGGGTCGGATATTTACCATCAGCATTCGTTAATAATTTTTTGAAAAATAAAACTAATGAAAGCTAGTCAGTTGTGCTTTCCATGGCTCTGAGTAGGCCAATGTGATAATCAATCATGCGTGAGTGTAGTTCGCCATTCAAACGGCTATTCAAAGCCTCCGAAGCTCTTTCTAATGCGAGGCAAGAAACTTGCTGCCGAACTTGTTCAATTGCTCTTTGTTCCTCAAAGCGAATAGTAGCATTTTTAGAGTCTTCCAATCGTTTCGAATCTTCATCAGCGACATGAATTAATTCTTGTTTTTCTCTCTCCATTTGAGAAAGTCCATTCACCCGAATTTCATCTGCTTTTACTTTTGCCCGTTGCAAGCGAATTCGAGCTTGTCCAAGCTTATCAGTAGCTTCCTTATATCGTTCTTCCGCATCACGAATTGTACTTAAAATGGTCTGTTTACGATTATTTAATAAATTGCTCAATGAAAGTAGATTTTTTATCTAGCTTTTTTGAAGATTCAAAATCTCTTCCCAAACCGAACATGAATCTTTTAATTCATTCGGCTTTCCCGCTCGGTTTTCCACGAAAAATAGACATATTTCGTTTTTACTGAGCCTGTCCCTTTTGATTTATTTTCTCATTACGGAAAATTATTATCAATCCTTTTTATTTAAAGGATTATAGGGGCTCTTCTGACAAAAAATATTTCATTCCTTTATTGCCAGCGAGGTTGCTTCCTTCGAATAACTTCATATTCTATATACTAGGTTGTCAATTCAGCACAAAAAACCAAAATTGGTTATTTCTAGGAGATAGTAACAATCTATTTACTATTTAATAAATAAATGAATTTAGGAACTGTATTAATATGAGTGCCGTATATCAAACTAATCTCCAATTATGTTTCTTCACACGTGTCATATGGAAACATCGGGAGGAAGAAAACCCCAGAGGTGCTTAGACTTCAAGCAGTTTAGCCTTAACCATTTCCGAAGTATTCCCTAATCAGCTATTCAAAAACTAAAGAATCTTTGCCGATTTTACGAAATGCTATAGTTGCTCTAATTCTTCTCTTAGAAGTCATTCGTTGGGATTATACACTTTTTTATATCTTAAAGTGTAGCTGGATTATCCCAGCTGTTTTACCGAAAAATACAACCCGCACGCACTCCCTTTCCGAAGTAAACTAGTAGGCTAAGCACTACACCTAAATTAATTAAATTTGTTTCCAATAAATTTGTGTTTAAGCCAAAATTTCCAGCAAGAGGCCAATACCCTGGAGGAATCACCGAATTGATCATAGTTTGTATACTCCTCTCCTATCATTAAGTTATCTAAGTTATACAGAGTTTTTCCCTCCTTTACTCAATCTTACTCGAATTGTTCGTCAGTTTCAGATAGAAACTAACTCATTTAGTTTTGGGTTCGGTACCCCCTCCACTCCCCCCCCCCGCAATACAATTGGATATACCCTTTTGTGTCCCGCTTCCTGTGATACAAAAATAGTAAATCCTTTTTATCGAAGAATACAAAGATATTTTATTTATTGTTCATTCTGATCAGTCCCTCCCCTAATATAAGGAATTCATTGGTTAATTACTTATTTAGAGGAGGTTACTAATTTATAATTACGAGGTAGCCTTCGAACAAAAAATTAGTAATTAAACAAAAGGATTTGCAAATAAAAGTGCTAGAGCTACGACTAATCCATAAATGGTTAAAGCTTCCATGAAAGCTAGGCTTAACAGTAAGGTACCTCGAATTTTACCTTCTGCTTCCGGTTGTCTCGCAATACCCTCTACAGCTTGACCTGCGGCAGTACCTTGGCCAATACCAGGTCCGATAGAAGCTAGACCTACGGCTAACCCAGCAGCAATAACAGACGCAGCAGAAATTAAGGGGTTCATGGTAATCTCCTCTAACCAGGATTGAGGAAAGGCTAGTAATATAAAAACCTAATCTCCATTGCTTACTAATATTTCTAATAAAACAAAATATTGTTGGAAGCAGTTAATAACTCGAAATGTCTCTTATTGGACTTATTGGAGTGGTAGTATCACTAAAATATAAAAGAGAGAGATATTATATCTCAACAATTATTTTGTTTTGGAGTTTTACTTAAATAAGTCACACAAGCAAGATGGTATGAAATATTTCTAGGTAAGGCTCCATCCATATTTCTCGAATTCAAACAATCGGAGAAATTACTTCCTTGTTAGGGGATAAATTCCAGATTAACTCATTTTTATTTATAGATCGAATTGTCCGTACACCTCCGTATAATAATTCACTAATTATTAGTATTTTTATATCCCATTATTATACCCGATAAATTTATTTCTGATTTTGAAGATCCAAATAGAATTTAAATGTATTTCGTCGTTTTTTTTATTGCAAAAGAGTCGGGAAAATTTTTATTTTTTTATTTTTTTAGCTAAAAATAATTTCACGTATTTCCTTTCTTTATATGAAACTAATGGAATGATATTTGATATTTCAGAATAAAATTTCAGGTACCTGATTGAATTGAGAAAAAAAAATCTAATGATGACCTTCCATAGATTCTCCTATATAAGCTGCGGCTAAAGTTGCAAGTATTAAGGCTTGAATAGCACTTGTAAATAATCCTAGAAACATCATAGGTATAGGAACTACTAAAGGTACCAGAGAAATAAGAACAGCAACTACCAATTCGTCGGCTAATATATTCCCAAAAAGTCGAAAACTAAGTGATAAAGGTTTTGTGAAATCTTCCAAAATATTAATTGGTAGAAGCACCGGAGTCGGCTGGATATATTTACCGAAATAACTCAATCCTCTTTTGTGAAGGCCTGCATAAAAATAAGCTACTGATGTAAGTAAAGCTAAAGCAACAGTCGTATTAATATCATTCGTAGGCGCCGCTAGTTCTCCGTGGGGTAATTCAAAAACTCTCCAAGGAAGAAGAGCGCCTGACCGGTTCGAAACAAAAATAAATAGAAACATGGTTCCGATAAAAGGAACCCAAGGACGATATTCTTCTTCCCCTATTTGGGTTCTAGTTAAGTCTCGAATAAATTCTAGGATATACTCGACGAAATTCTGACCACTAGTTGGAATGGTTTGTAGGTTCCGAGTCGCAAAGAAAGCTAGACTTAATAAGATAGCAATAACAATCCAGGAAGTTATAAGTACTTGTGCATGGACTTGGAAACCGCCTATTTGCCAATAGAAATGTTGACCTACTTCCACACCGGATATTTCATATAAATCATTAAGATCATTAAGTATGCCAATAAAAATTTGTGCAGTATGCGTATTACCCCCTCTAAAGATGAACTATAAAATAAGAAACGAAGATTCTTACAAACAAAAATCGTCATTCCTTGGAATATTTTCTTCTTCGAAATATTCTTTATTACGGATTTATGTAATATTTACTAAATAGAAATATTTATAGAAATATTTGTTCTTATTGTAATACAATTTCGAGTTTCAAAGTAGTAATTAGTACCGAAAGGAAAAAGCTTTGCATAAAAAAAATTATTTAATCTCCATGGAATTGTAACGACCCTCACGAATGGCTGACGTCAATTTATTCAAGATCCAGCGAATGGAAGCTCTAGCGTCATCATTGGCTGGAATTGGTATATCTGTAAGATCCGGATTGCAATCCGTATCGACTAAACAAATTGTTGGAATACCCAAAGTTATACATTCTTGAATAGCAGTAAATTCTTTTTGTTGATCTATTATTATTACAATATCGGGTAAACTCGTCATGTATTTAATTCCGCCCAAATTTTTTCGGAGTTGAGCTAATTGTCTCTTCAGATTCGCCGCCTCTTTCTTAGGAAGTTGATTAAGTAACCCCGTATTTTCTTTGTCCTCCAAATCTCTAAATCTCTGAAGACGTGTTTCTATAGTAGACCAATTAGTTAACATACCACCGAGCCATTTTTTATTTACATAATGACACCTAGCTCTTGTAGCAGCCGATGCTACTAAATCAGCTGCTTGATATTTCGTACCTACTATCAAAAATTGTTTTCCTCCACTCGCTGCATTAGCCAATAAATCACAGGCTTCTGATAAAAAGCGAGCCGTTTGAGTAAGATTTAGAATATGAATACCTTTACGTTCTGTAAAAATATAAGAGGTCATTTTAGGATTCCATTTTCGGGCTTGATGACCAAAATGTACTCCCGCCTCCATCATTTCTTCCAAATGAATATCCCAAGATTTTTGTTTCATTATTATTATTATTATTCAAATTTGAATCCACAAATTGCGATTTATTCCTATAATTAGACCGAAACGACTCCATTTTTAAGATTGTCTCTCCACAAAAACTTGATTAACTCTATTTCTTCCTTTTATACCAAATCTGATCAAGTATATCTACCAATACTAACTCCGGAAAGGGGCTGCTTCAATTTTTTGTGAATCCTTTCCGGAGTAGAATAAATAGGAAGTTTTTCATATAAAAAAAGATCCTTTACCTTGTTATAAAAAAATTTTGTTTTCTTTTTCTTCGATAAAATATTCCTCTGTTTTTCCAGAGTTATTTGCCAAATAACTTCTTGACATCCAGTACCTGCAGGAACTATTCCACCAAGAATGACGTTTTCTTTTAAGCCTTTCAACCAATCAATTCGACCTCGCAAAGCAGCTTTCGCTAATACCCGGGTAGTTTCTTGAAAACCGGCTTCTGATATAAAACTTTGAGTATTAAGAGATGCTTTTGTTATTCCTAATAATACGGGCTTATAAGGAACTACTTCCTCCAAAGCACGGTTCATTCTCTGTGCCCGTGAAAATTCAATTAATTCTCCGGGTAAAAAACCATTGGCCATTCCATTTTCCAGAGTAAGTACTTTAGAAGTCATTTGGCGTACAATAATTTCTACATGCTTATCAGATATTTGTACCGACTGTGACCGATAAACCCCCTGGATTTGATCAACCAAAATAATCTGGCTCTGTTCCATACTAATCCTGGCACTAATAAAGAATCCCCAGAGGTTTCCGAAGAAATTTGTCATATCCCTATTCCAATCCTCAAAACCTTTTTCTAAATCGATCGATACTGAATTAATTGGACGAGCTTCTAGCAATTGCTCAACTTTAGGAAGGCCTTGAATAATATCTCCAGATTTCAATCTTTCATATATCAAAGTTATTAGAGTATCTCCTTCTCTTACAACTTCACCATAATGACTATGAACAGTTGCTCCTCCAGTAGCCAAATATGGCTTGGCTGATCTGATTATTACAAAATCCATATGAATGGCTATAATTTGTCCGGATCCATAAAGGGGTTGATATTCAAATACGGATAAACCCTCACAAATAAATTGTCCGAGATTCATTAATTTAATTTTTTTTCTTGATGAAAAAAATGGAAGAAAAGACCATCTTAGTATATTGGAAATGATACTATTACCTAACAGCAATTTATATATTTTTCTATTTTCACCAATAAAAAACCACTTAGGTTTTCGAAAAGTATTCAGAGAACTATCTATTATTGAAAATTTAATAGATATGAGTCGATCATAGGTTATCAAACAAAAAGGTTGAAAAAAATTTGTGATATTTTGTAAGTGACCCAAGAAAAACGAATTTTCCGATAAATTGAATTGTCCGGAAATTCTTCCGGTTGTTAACAAAATATCCCTACTTTCTTTTTCTGAATCAAAAATTCCACTTAGATTTTTAGGGGTAGTAATTAATTCCTTTTCTGATCCTTGATCGAGGGATTGTATATAAAAGCGAGGATCTTTTTCCAAATGAAATACTTCTTTTTTTTTCTTTCTCGTTACATCCTTTTTCGTGCCGTTATATAGAAGAGTTCGAAATAAATGAAATGGAGACAAAATAAGGAGGGAGCCACTCTCCTTGTTTTTATTCGGTGGAATACAACGAATAGTACCTCGATGTTTACTAAGTAGTTGGTTTCCACCATTAGAATATTGGCTGGTACTAGATACTTTGCTATTAAAAAGATATTTGGAAATGGAAATATTCCCTCTATTCCTACTATCTAGATCGATATATTTCACCAAACTAATTTGGAGAAAAGTTTTAATCATTTTGTTGATTCTTACCTCTACAAAAGAAGCATAAGCCTCTTTTATAAAAGTTTTTGTTGCTCCCCAATTTAGTACTAAACAACTTTGGACCAATTGAGTACCGATATCTCCTACTGCTTGGACCTCTTCACCATCTTCATAAAAAATGTATTTAACAGTTCGAATTTCGAGGGTTCCCCGTTCTTTCGGGGGATTTAAATTTAAAAAAAGAGGTGTTGATGAATTTGATTTATTAGAATCATTAGAGATTTTATATTCTATTGCGGGTCTAACTAAAAAAAAAGATTTTTCTTTGGTAACTACAACCCATTGGAGATAAATCCAATTTTTGAATTGGAATTTCCCAAAAATTTTGTTTCCTGGTGGTACCAAAATACCATCTTGTTTATAAAGATTCTGTGTCTCTCCACGAGGATAATAGATACTTCCAGGCAATATTTTTATTTTGACACGATTACCCATTCCCTTTTCTATCTTAACCAGTCCAGTCACTCGACTATTAATAGTTGAAGTAATCTTGGTACCTGCTCGAACGATACTATTATTTTCTACTAAAATGGAGGAAGAAGATTCACGTAAAATATGTATTTCCTCAGGAAGAAAAAAGAAATTATCTCCCTCGATTATTTCATATCTCGGTCTATAATTCTTCGTCTTCCGATCCTCGGAAATCTCATTTTTTTTCTTAATTAAATGAATTTGAATATTACCATATTTTATGGTTCCCGAACTTCTTATTCTATATTTGGGATCATCTAAAATGGCAAAAATATCATTATTCTGTAAAATTCCATTTTTTTCCGTTCTAATCCTAAATCTAAATAAGGCTCTTCTTTCGTACTTTTCTTTCTTCTTCTTAAAAAGTAAATAGGGGATTTTTCCCTTTTTATTTATTCGTGAAATACTATAAGCATGCGGAAGGATACTAGAATAAGTGGAATTCCAATCCTTACTATAAGAGTTGTCTATATTTCTTGAACAATTCAAAATTTGTTTCGCAAGAGGTGGTCCAATATCAATCTTATCTTGATTTTTATAAAACATGGACGAGGTTCCGTCATATTTATAAAATTTTCCCGATAATATCCATACATGACCTGTTGTAAGTAAAAGATGGACATTACTATTTACATACTCAGATGCGTGCCGCACCTTCGTACTCCGGTGCATTTCCCCCTCTGAGTTTGAATAAAAATACCTCTGAACTTTTTCCTTAAAAGGAGATATTTTAGCACGGATTTCTGCAATTACTTGCTTCGATTCTATGTATTGATTATTCCGAACCAAAAGCACACTTTGTGGTGGAACATTTAAATTATATATTTTGTTCTTACTCTCGATACTGACGGATAAATCATTGTGACATATCCAAGCGGGATGCCCGTGACGCGTACGTGTAGGATAAACCAAATCTGTATTAAATTTAATAATTCCATTAAAAGGAGTTCGCACGTGTTCCGCAATGTCACCTGTAAATACTCCACCAGTATGAAAAGTTCTTAATGTTAGCTGAGTCCCGGGTTCTCCGATGGATTGTCCCGCAATAATACCTACTGCTTCTCCCAATTCTATTAAATCACCGTGGGTAAGACTCCATCCATAGCAAAATTGACAGATCCAACTCATACTTTTGCAGGTTAAAGGAGAACGTATATAAATTGGTTTTGTCTGAAGATTTATTAAAGAATTTGCAAGACCAGCTGTAATATCTTGATTACGCGTGGCGATGCATCTCCCATTTATGTATAAATTATCTGCTAATACACGGCCAATTAATTTATGTTGACTAATTCCTCGTATATTTTTTCTATGATCCCGAGGAGGATTTACAGAAATGCCTCGAATAGTACCGCAATCCATTTTTCGTACAACAATGTGTTGAACTACTTCAACTAGCCTACGTGTAAGATATCCAGCATCTGATGTTCGTACCGCAGTATCGACAACTCCCTTGCGAGCCCCATAACAAGAAATAATATATTCTGTTAGAGATAAGCCTTCGCGAAAATTACTTTGAATAGGTAGATCAATAATTTGGCCCTGAGGATCTGATACTAATCCTCTCATACCTACTAATTGATGAACCTGGGATGTACTTCCTCGAGCCCCTGAAAAAGACATCATATGTACTGGATTTAGCGGATCAGTCATCCTAAAATTGGGATTCATTTCTTGTTTCAAATACTCACTCGTGGCGTACCAAGTTTCAATTAATTGACGTAATTTCTCTACCGCATGTACATTTCCATAACGATGATGTTTTTCCGAAGTATAACCTTGCTGTTCCGCATCTTGAATAAGCCAACTTTTGGAAGGTGCTGTTAGAAGATCATCAATTCCTAATGAAATAGCTGCTTGAGTAGCTTGTTGAAAACCTAGATTCTTGAGTTGATCTAAAACATGCGTTGTATATGTAATACCAAAGTGAGCAATTAATCTGCTGATGAGTTGTTTTATGGCAGTTCTATCCATCACTTTATTATAGAAGAGCAATTCGGCCGATTCTACCATAATAGGAAACCTCTTTCTTTTTCTAGGTGGTATCTAGCACTAGATTCAAGCCATTCTTTGATAATTACGAGTGTTAATAATTACGAGGCTTCTCAAATTTCTGTCTCATTGAATAAAAATATATTATTATATAATTACAGCAGGTAATGGTCGATCCCGATGTCGCGAAGCTTTTAAAGTACCTTGTATAGCTTCTTCTATTTGTTGATTGAAAATAACACGACCGACTGTTGTACAAACGTAAATACCAAAAATTTTTTCTTCTTTATTTCTTCCAAGTTGATAATGTTCATAAATTTGAGAAGAAGTGCCTAAAGGGTCGTATTGAACCTCAATAGGCTTTTCACGATTTCTCGAAGTAATTACTCGCAAATTTGTTCCCCATCGGAGCCATAAAGGACTATGCAAGCTGATCTTTTTCTGCTCCCGAACTCCAACCACATTGTCGTAACCATAAAAATAAGGTATTTTTTTCGAGGAAACCCTACTTCTATAACTACAATTAGATTTCGGAAGATTCTCCCGATTTCCATAAATGCCTTGGTGATTTTCAATCGTTAGTATATAAAGTCCAAGAAGCATATCTTGACTTGGTACAGAGACATGATCTCCCGTCGCAGGAGATAAAAGATTCGTATGAGAAAGCATAAGTAAACCAGCCTCCGCTTGAGCTTCCAAAGATAGAGGTATATGGACAGCCATTTGATCCCCATCAAGATCTGCATTAAATCCTACACAAACTAATGGATGGAGACGGATAGCACGCCCTCCTATTAAAATGGGTTGAAATGCCTGTATGCCCAATCTATGTAGAGTGGGTGCCCGATTTAGTAGTACAGGATGCCCCCGCATAACTTCTTGAAGTACTTTCCATACAATCGGTTCCTTATTTTGAATCATACTTTTAGCTGCTCTAAGGTTGGGAGCGAGGCGCCGCCCAATTAAACCTCGAATAACAAATGCTTGAAAAAGCTCTATTGCCATTTCCCGGGGTAATCCACATTGATGCAGTGGGAGAGAAGGCCCCACCACAATAACGGAACGACCCGAATAATCGACTCGTTTCCCAAGTAGATTTTCACGAAATCTTCCTTCTTTTCCTTCAATAACATCGGAAAAAGATTTGTAGGGTCTATTATGGCTATCTCTCATGGGTTGCCCACGAATGCCATTATCAATAAGTGCATCTACAGCTTCTTGAACCAATCTGGTTTGGCAAACAACTAAGCCCCCTGGGGTGGAACCACTTCTAGCTAAAAAATCGATAAGAGTATTGTTCCGATAAATAACTCTTCGATAAAGTTCATTCAGATCTGAAGTAATCAGTTCACCTTCATTTAATTCAATCATAGGTCTCAGTTCGGGGGGGAGAACTGGTAGTACCGATAAAACCATCCATTCCGGTTTTATATTTGTTCGAAGGAATTGTTTAGCCAATTTTATACGTCTAACTAAGAGATCTTTTCTTCTTTGAATTTTTCGATCTTCCCATTCATTTCCCGTAGATTCTTGTTCTGCTAATTTTATCCATTCCGTATATGCGCAATTCATAATAATTTGCAGATCTAAATTAGTTAATTGTTTCTTAATAGCATCTCCTCCAGTCGCTATTTCTCTATTTCGAAAAGCTTCAAATCCACGTGGAGAAAAGAAACGAGGGAAAATTTCTCTCCAAGATTGGTCCTCATATTTGAATAAACCTCGTAATTTTAATAAAACGGGTTTGTTTGAGACGGGTCTAGCAAGAAAAAGATCGGGATAGGTTCTTTTTTAGATTCCCCCCCCCAGGATCGGACGTGAAAGTTTTCTTTCATCCGGCTCAAATAGCTATATTGAATCATCTGGTTTCTTCATAATTATACGAGTCACTAATATTTATTCATGTTTTATATATGAATGAATATTCCATTTTTGTAATTACATGTTCATGTCGGGAAGGTCAATCAAATAGCTACTCATTACTCGAGTTGGAATCTATAAAAGAAATATTCAAACTTCTTTGATTTAATAAATCTCTGCATTATCGAGTAGTCTTATCTCCTTCAAATGATATATTCCCTTACGGGAATATCTCCAATTTTTTTTTGGAATTCATAAGGATTTTTCTTGTTCGTATCCCATTTATCTTGAATATCCTTTAGGTTTTCGTTCCATTCCGATGGTTGCAATACTACTTGGAGTATATATGCGATGGATAGACCCCAATGGCCATTATTCTTTTTCAAATTTGAATATAGAAAAAATTCTAATCAAATTTTTATTTCTTTACGAAACCCAAGTAATGATATATATACATATGCATAAACCCTAGATAAATTACTCTTAGTAGCGAATAAATTGCTTTCATTTTTGAGTTTCACGCTACTCCCCCGAGAAACATGTCAAAATTAGAGGCATCCTCTCCTAATAAATTATGGATAGGGTGACAGTTTCTGATCGAATCTGTGTAATGGAAATTGATAATCAAGTCACGCATCGCAATATACTAGACTTTCCAATTCTTTAAGAGGCTTGGCTAAGAGATTCGCAATATAACTGGGAAGACGTTTTAAGTACCAAACATGAGTCACTGGGCAGGCCAATTGGATATATCCCATTTGATATCTTCGAACTCGGGAATCGATAAATTCAACTCCGCATTGTTCACAAAATCTAGAATATTCCTTTTGATTTTCAATTCCTTGATACTTTCCACAGGCACAAATCCCACTTTTGATGGGTCCGAAAATTCTTTCGCAGAACAATCCATCTTTTTCGGGCTTATGTGTTTTATAATGTAGAGTATAAGGCTTGGTCACTCGTCCAACTATTTCTCCATTAGGTAGAGTTCTTTCGGCCCAACTACGGATCTGTTCGGGAGAAGCTAATTCAATCCGAAGATGTTGATGCCTTTCTTGGTGAATCATAAAATTCGAATTTTTTTGTTTTCTATTAGACGTCCCTCAAAATCCTCTTTAAATTTTTTTCGGATACAACGACATGATCCAATCCCAGAGCTAGGGATCGTAACTCTCGAACAAGTAATCGAAAAGATTCTGGAGCAGTATTAGGTTCAGGAATGGGCTCTCCAGTCACAATAGCACCAAGTACTTCATAACGGGCACGAATATGATCGGATTTTATGGTAAGCATTTCTCGTAAGATATAAGCAACACCGAAACCTTCTAAAGCCCAAACTTCCATTTCTCCTACTCTTTGTCCCCCGCGTCTGGATCTTCCTCTAAGAGGTTGTTGTGTAACAAGTGCGTAAGGTCCACTAGAACGCGCATGGATTTTATCATCAACCTGATGAATTAATTTTAGCATATAAGCCTTTCCTACTGTAACAGGTTGCTCAAAAATTTCTCCGGTTCTTCCATCAATTAATCGATTTTTTCCGGGATTTTCAGGTTCAAATAACCAAGGATTTTCTGTTTTTTTACTCGCTTCATAAAGTTCGGAAAAGACCAGTTTTCTTGAAGCCTCTCGTTCATATCTCTCATCGAAAGGTGTTATCCTATAATGCTTTTTTGAAAAATATCCAGATAAACCAAGTGAACATTCAAAAATTTGCCCTACATTCATTCGTGAAGGTACACCCAACGGACTTAATACCATATCTATGGGTGTTCCATCCTGTAAATAAGGCATATCTCGTCTGGGTAAAATTTTTGAAATAATACCTTTATTACCATGTCTTCCAGCTACTTTATCACCCACTTGTATTTTTCGTTTCTGTAAAATATAAACACGTACCTTTTTTTCATGATTAATAGAAGTATCTTTCTGATAAATCCATTTCACATCAATGACTCGGCCTTTTCCACCCGGAGGTACTTTGAGACAAGTTTCTCTTGCAGTAGCTACTTGAATACCAAATATAGCTTGTAATAATTTACCCTCTGGGGCACGTAAAGATTCCTCTGCTTCTTGAGGTGTCAGTTTTCCCACCAAAACATCTCCAGTTTCTACCCAAGATCCTGATAATACGAGTCCACTCTTATCTAAATGACGAAGTATATTACTTTCCAAATGAGGTATTTCCCTAGTAATTTTTTCGGGACCCCGACTCGTTGTGCGAGCCTCGATTTCATACTTTTCAATATGAATAGATGTGTAAATATCCTCATAGATTAGACGTTCACTAATAAGTATTGCATCTTCGAAATTATAACCTTCCCATGGCATATATGCTACTAAAACATTCTTTCCCAAAGCCAGTTCTCCTCCTGAAGTAGCTGCACCGTCTGCTATGAGTTGTCCTTTTTTTAGAAAAATTTTCTTATGAACTTGGGATTCTTGATGCACACAAGTACTATTATTGGAACGTTGATATATAATCAAATTCGTATCTACTCTCTTATTGTTACTCACCGATAAAGTGACTTTTCCACTATCGGTATAATGAATTTTTCCGCCCCGTTTTGCTATAGCTACGCTTCCGGAATCCAGAGCCGCTTGACTTTCTAAACCTGTTCCTACAATACATTTTTCGGATTCTAAGAGTGGAACTGCTTGACGTTGCATATTAGAACCCATCAAAGCACGGTTTGCATCATTATGTTCAAGAAAAGGAATAAGGGAAGCCCCAACAGAGAAGTATTGTAAAGGATAAATACCTCGAAGATGTATTTGTTCCCAAGCAATAGCTAAAAATTCCTGTCGATAGCGAGCTGGAGTTACCTGTACTTTCCGAGTTCTTTGATCCAAAGCCAAAAAATTTCCCGTAGCTATTCGGTGATATTCATCTTCCCCCGCTGATAAATGAATAATTCCTTCTTCTCTAGATATTTCAGATATTTTATAGAAAGGAGTTTCTAAAGATCCCCGAGTATTCACTCTTGCATGAACAGCTAGTGATGCAATAAGTCCAGCATTCATGCCTTCGGATGTTTCAATGGGACAGATACGACCATAGTGGCTAGGATGAATATCTCGTACTTGAAAACTAGCCGTTCGTCGCGTTAATCCTCCGGGACCTAAAGAACTCAATCTTCGTTTATGAACTATTTCCGTCAATGGATTAGTCTGATCTAAAAATTGTGATAAGGGATGCGAACCGAAAAATTCTTTAAAAGTAGCTATTAATGGGGTTGAAGTTACTAAACTTTTAGGAGTAGGTAATCGCTTACGCTTTGTTGCTCCGCGTATGGTTTGTCGCACCGAATTTTCCAAACGATTCAGAGCCAATCTAAATTGATCCCGCAATAAATCCGCGACAGAACGGATACGGCGATTTTTAAGGTGATCTATATCATCAAGCGTTCCCGTGCCAAACTTTGTTTTTATCAGGTAATCCACAGCAGCTAAAACATCTTGTGGTAATAGAAAATATTCACTTTCAGGTACATCTAGATCGAGTCTTTTATTCAGATTCAATCGACCAATTCTTCCTAATTCACATCTTTGTTGGAAAAATTTTTTATGCAATTCTTTACGTATAGATTCGGAAAATGTGAGATCTCCACCTATGCAATATAATTGTCTATAAAGTTCTACTATAGCATCTTCGGTGGACTGGGGATGCTCCCTCTTTGTTTTCTTCCTCCTCAAGGAATCCAAAAAAATTTTTGGGTAGCAAACACCACCCAAAATCTGTTTGGTGGTTAAACCCATTGCTAATAATAAAACTAAAACGGAAACTTTTCGTTTTTTGCTTATACGAGCCCATATTCTTGCTCTTCCATCAATTTCTAGTCTCAATCTCCCCCCCCAATCCGAAATAATAGTACTTGTATATATAGGAATTCCGTTGTGATCTGATTCCGAGTTATAATAAATACCGGGACTTCGTAAAATTTGATTAATTATGACTCTAGCCACTCCATTAACTACAAAAGTTCCCTGAGAATTCATTAGGGGAATACTCCCAACAAATACAGTTTGTTTCTGTATCTTCCCTCCCCCCTTTTTTTGAGTTAATCGAGCCGGTACATACAAATCCGACGAATACGTATCAGATTGATATATAGCTTCTCTTTCTTTCATTATGGGTTCTGCCAATCGATAATCTCCACCAAATAATTGAAATTCAAATTCTTGATCTGGATCTTCAATTTTAGGAAAATCGTTGAGTTCTTCGATCAAACCTTTATGAATAAAGCGATGAAATCCTTCGAATTGTATTTTTCCAAATTCAGGCAGTACAGACATTTCCATAATTTCTTCTAAAAAAAAGTTGGGGTTTATTTATCCTACTACATCAGACACAATCTATTTATTTTTTTCTTTTTCCACTTCATCCAATCATATGAGTTAATCGTACAAAAGAAATAATTATTATTAAAGAATAATTTTATTTATAAAAAATGATATGTATCCCACCCATTTTTTTCATTGGCATCCCCATCCCGATCAAGTAAAGCTTGATTAAGAGATGATTAGGCTCTATAATAGATTACTCCGTCACTCATTACGACTAAGATGAAACTTTTACTAGTTCGATATACGACCGTATAAATAGGAATACAGCTTGAGGTTACGAGGGAGGCGATATGGCCAAGTGGATTAAGGCAGAGGACTGCAAATCCTCTATCCCCAGTTCGAATCTGGGTGTCGCCTAAAAAAGGAAGAAAGGTTCGGGCTGCCTATTGCGTCATATCCAAATAAAAAATGTGTTGTTCTACACTTTGATATAGCCTATCACGTTGTTTTTACTGAGATTTATCACAAATAGACAACCCTGCATTAAGGATAAATCAAACAAAAAAAAAAAGCAAGTACAAGTATTTATTCCTATGAAATTACTGGAAAATTCGCGGGAGAAAGAAAGCAACAGATATTGCTTTTTTTTCTTTTGCGGTATAAGAATATATAAGAATATTGTATAGAATAATATATTTTTGTATATTCTATATAAACTTGATAGTATCTTAGGTCCCGGAGACGATAAAAAAAAAAAATATATATATATATATATATGGATGATATAGTCAATATTGCTTGGGGTGCCTTAATGGTAGTTTTTACATTTTCTCTCTCACTTGTAGTATGGGGAAGAAGCGGATCATAACAGCTATATTTTGAAAAAAAATTAAATTCAACGTTTTTCCATTCTTTTTAGAGAATAGAAGAACGTTGAATAAGAATTTTTTTTTTATTTTTTTATCTCAATTCCTATAAGAAATAGAAATAGTATAATTGATTCTTTCCCATCCCTTATAATGAGGCAGTGATTTTTTCAATTTCAATTTCCGATAATACGTATTTCTTCTTATCTCTCTTTTTTTATAAAAAAAGAAATTGGGATTAATTCCGTTATTACGTAGGTATAAACTCTCTGCTATAAAAAAAATGGCAGTTCCACTCAAAAGTATTTGAGACAATAGAAGAATCGGGTCTAAGCGCCAGCCTTGGAAGATGAGGATTCCTCCACATAATAATCCGATAGAGGAGAAGAGGAAATCGTAATATTGGGATAGGTTAATGCCTCTGTATGCAACTTTCCCCCCCCAAAAACCATATGTGATACGTTAATTTTCTTATGGCTTAAGCGATGAAATGAGATAATCGTCGAAACTACACCCGATATTTCATCTACCCAAAATCCAAGTGAGTTTTAAATAACTTTTTAGATTTTCTCTTACCTCCCTAGTTACTTCTTCTAACTAAAATCAGGTTTATTTTCTATGTACCTGATTGATCTCTACAAAAAAATGTATTTAGGCTCATTCTACACCCCGTGGATTCGATTATTATTTCTTCTCCCTCTAGAGAAGGAAAAAAAAGTGGATTTGGAATATCTCTTTTTAGAAATATATCACTGTTTTTTTAATCATAATTCCATTTTCATTTTGTGGCTCGCATGCATATGTTCCCGAAGTGATATAAAAAATATTGAGTCATTTTAGCCATATACTTCTTCCACTGCGGATGAATCAAAAATTGAATTTCGAGTGTCGTATCTATCATTACTGATAAATACGTCGAATTTATTTAAATCCTTTTTCGTAGGGTACATCCAAAAACACACCTCTAGATACATTAGGTTCCCTTATTCGAAGGGCATATAAAAGTAGGCCTACCACGATGAGCCCCAATCCTACTATAGTACTAGGGCCTAGTTCTATATGAATCATGTAAGAATTAAAAAAAAATAAATATATATAGTATATAGGAGATTGGGGGAAGAGGAAAAAAAAATATTCAATTTTTTTTTTTTTTTTTTTTTTTTCAGTTTTTTTACCCTCCCCCCCCTTTTTTTTTTTATTCCAAAGGAATGAATTTTTTGATAAAAGTTTGGTTCTACCGCTGTTGTATATCTAGAAATTCATTTTTCTAATCAACTACCTTGACTGACTGTTTGTACGTAAAGAATAAGTAAAAAAGCAGTAGGAATTAGTATGAACAGTGCAGTAGCAATAAATGCAAGAATATTTACTTCCATATTTTGATTGAATCGACATCTACTCCGCAATACTCCAAAATATCATCTGATAATATTTATGAATTTTATTATCTGGATCCGGCTCCATTCCTTTCAATTGGTGGGGTTGTCCAAATCATAAACCCGATAGATTTATTCCGAATGAAATAAATAGAATTTTCTATTTTGGGTTTATCCAAATCATTGATATCAAATAAATAGTATAACACAGGATTATTTCCCATTTATAAAAAAAGTTTTGAAACAATTCTATTTCCGTTCCATTTTCTACTTGGGATTATTACTTGTCCCACCACAGATAGAAGAATGCCTCGAAGAGGACTCGAACCTCCACGCTTTGTAGCACAAGATTTTGAGTCTCGCGTGTCTACCATTTCACCACCAAGGCTTTTCATATTTCAATTATATATAAAGAATCTCGAAGAGTCTATTTATTTTATTGGCTGGGGGGGGGTATCAATTCAATCTGATGCCATGTAGATATCGTGCCAGTAATTTGTAACAGAATTATATATATATATATATATATATATATATATATATATATATATATAATTTTTTTTTTATTTTGTATTTTTTTTCTATTTTTTCTATTGGGGAATTATTTTCTCTGTTGGGGAATTGGGGAGGGGGAGGGATGAACTCGGAATAGTAATAATCATTTTTCCAAAATTATCCTTTCGTTTATGTTGAAACGATAAAAAAATAATTTAGAAAATGGATTGGCTTTTTTTCCACTCAAATCAAGTTTAGTTACTTATAAAATTCAAGTTTAGTTACTTATAAAATGACTCGAAATGAAAGTATTTTGAACTATAGTATTAATAGGATTCATCAAGACTCCCAAAGAAGTAGAAACTATTACACATACAATTAGACCAACTTCGATAGAACTTTTTGATAAGGAAGGCAACGGAGAACTTACATAAGTTTGTATATAAGCAGTCATTTCCTCACTCTCTTTAGTAATAAGTAATTTAACTATTTTTAAATAGTAATATACGGAAATAATGCTTGTGAAAAGTCCTACGAAAACTAGAAGATATAGACCGGCCTCCCACCCGCACCAAAATAAATAGAGTTTTCCAAAAAAACCGGATAGAGGAGGAATGCCTCCCAGGGATAGCAGGCACAAAGCAAAAGAGAGAGTTAGTAAAGGATCTTTTATAAACAATCCTCCATAATCTCGGATATTATCCGTCCCTGTACGTAAACCGAATAAGATGATGCAAGCAAAGGTTCCTAAATTTGTAAAAATATAAAATAGTAAGTAAATCATCATACTTGCATATCCGTTATGATCTCCAGCAATTATTCCGATCATTAGATATCCAATTTGACTTATGGAAGAATATGCAAGCATACGTTTCATACTCGTTTGAGTAATAGCCACCGAATTACCTAGTATCATACTAGAAATAGCTAATATTTCTAGAATAAAGTGCCATTGATCCAGAGAAAAAGGAAAGAGAATATTGAAAATTCGAGTAACTAAGGCTAGACCCGCGACTTTTGGAGCAACAGAAAGAAAAGCAACGACTGGAGTGGGAGAGTTAGAGTCGAAAAGAAAAATTACTCATTCTTTTCTCTCGTTCAAAACTGTGCATGAAACTTTCATTTCACACAGCTCCTGAGTAGTAGGACCTGGTTGGTACAAAAAACCAGATCTTTCTTATTACTTTCCTCGCGTGTGTATAAAGAAAAACTTATCAATTTGACAATAAATCATTATTAATTCCAAACTTTTCGAAGAATCCCATCTCAGTGGCTCTTACGGTATAGCGAGATACCGACTCTCACAAAAATGGAATTGTGCCTTTTTTATAGGAATTAGGACCGATTCAAAATTTCGGAAGAGAAAACCATCTAATTTTTTTTCGTTACTAATAGCCATGCCTTTTTTTATTTTAGGTTTTCCTTTTCCGATAGATGCTTTTGATACACTCGTAGTATCTGAAGAATAGAGACTGACTGGATAGCATTCCATATCGAAATTCTATCGATTCATTCAGTTTCGTGAGTTACTCCTCCGAAAACAACCCTTAATAATTAGCTTACAATTCAAAATTGTTTCTTACTTTGCTTTATCTCCTATTTCGTTCGGATTCATTTTGAACGAGAGTTTGGTAGAAGTTATGCTTTAATCCGAGTGAGGATAAAATTATTTCCTATTTTACATGTCTATAGAATACTCATAAATACAACGAATATTTCATTTCATCCCTGTTTGGGTAGAGTTTCATTACATTCGATAAATTATGAAACGAATCGCACTCCTTCGTATACATCGGGAGTCCATTGGTGAAAAGGTACTAGTGAGAGTTTGAATCCGATTCCTACAATAATGCATATGAGTCCAATAAAAGCTCCTGAAGAATTATACATTCTCGTATTTATGAGACCGTTTATTACTTCTTGGAGCTGAGTCTCCCCGCCAGATAAACCATATAACCAAGAAAAACCATAAGCTAAAATGGATGAACTTATTCCACCCATAAGTAAATATTTCATAACAGCTTCATTGGATCGTACATCTTTTTTGGTGTATCCGGATAATAAATACGAACATAGACTTAAACATTCTAAAGCTACGAAAATAGTAATTAAATCATTAGCACCACATAGAAACATTCCTCCGATAGTAGCTGTTAGTACAAAAATGATAAATTCAGTCATAGGCATTTTTGTACGTCTGATATATTCGACAGATAGAGGAATGCATAATAGCGAACATAGTGCTATAAGTAATCGAAAAATTCTATTAAAACTGTTAGTTTGAAAATTACCTGAAAAACTAATAATAGGTTTATCGTTCCATTGGAATAATAATAAGCCAATACTTATTAATAAACCCATTAAGGAAATGAAATATAACGAAGAGGTGTCTCTTTCCTCTGAGATCAAATCCAATATCAGAATGATTATCAGGCAAACAATAAGAATACATTCGGGCAGAATGGTACTTCCATATAAGAAAGAAAGGTCGAGCTCTAATTTCATAGAGATTTTTCCAATATATAAATAAAAATTATAGTATCGATTTTGCGTATGATACACCATTTAACTTGGTGGAAATCATTACGAATGAATAGTATCATCTTTCTGTACCTGGGTATATAACTCCTTTTTCAAAGAATAATAGATTTTGTTATTATCATTTATTGGTAAAAATCTCCATCGTGTAAGCCCCCCTGTAAGGAGGGCTTACATAGCTTCTTATTATTATTTATTGTTTCCAAAAAAAGGAAAATACTTCCTATTTGTTTCTTGTATTGACTAATTAACGAAAATGTGCGAAAGCTCTGTTGGCTTCAGCCATTCTATGAGTTTCTTCCTTTCTTCGTATAGCATTTCCATTATCTCTGGCAGCATCCATTAATTCATAACTTAGTTTGAAAGCCATGTTTCGGCCCGGACGTTTCCTAGATGCTCCTAATAACCAACGAATAGCAAGTGCTTTTCCTTGTGCGGATTCTATTTCGATAGGTACTTGATAAGTTGATCCACCCACACGTCTTGCTTTTACTGTTACATTGGGAGTTACCCTACGTATGGCTTGACGCAAAACAGATAGTGGATTTTTCTTCGTCCTTTGCTTAATACTTCTCATCGATTTATAAAGAATTTGATAAGCCAGTGATTTCTTCCCATGTCTAAGAATGCGGTTGACTAACATATTGACCAATCGATTACGATAAATCGGATCAGGTTTTCCAATTTTCTTTTCTGCGTTACTTCGGCGTGACATGACGATGAAAAAATGATTGAATAATTTATTTTGACTTTTTAACTCCATATTGTAGGGTGGATCTCATTAGTTCATTCACCGGAGATCTCCCTCCAAACCGTACATGCAATTTTTATTGAATACGGCTTTCGACACCCTATTTTTTGTTCGAATGGAATAGATAGTGATTCTATATATTTTCATTTTCGTGGTGCTTACTCACTTCCAGATTGAGTATCCGTTTCCTTCTCTTCCGATTTGTAGGAAATCATGTATTTCATAAATCTTTATGGTAAAATCCTTAGGTTCAGAAAAAGTTAAAAAAAAATTGTATTTGTGATTTCCGCCATTCCACCCTGGCTTGTTCCAAAAAAGTGAGAGTTATTAGTAACAAAAGTGGGGTTAGGGAAAACTCGTCGAATTATTGGTAAGAAATGAACCTTAGATTTCCTAGGTATTTGGATATTGGAATATAAAAATGATATATAACTTTTCTTTATCGTTAGCCTGCTCCGGTCCCCTCACGATACTTTCGTTATTGGGTCAGCTACACCCTCTACATGCCTACAGCGATTGACATGGTATCCCCTCAAAACGATACAAGTTTTGGATAATAATATACAACGCACTAGAACGCCCTTGTTGACGATCTTTTACTCCCACAGCATCGAGAGTCCCTCTAACTATGTGATATCTTACACCGGGTAGATCTTTTACTCTTCCTCCTCTTACTAGTACTACAGAATGTTCCTGCAAATTGTGACCAATACCTGGTATATAAGCAGTAATTTCAAATCCAGAGGTTAATCTTACTCTAGCCACTTTACGTAAGGCGGAGTTTGGCTTTTTCGGTGTTGTGGTGGAAAAGTTAACAAAAGAATTACCTTGTATTGTCACTTTACAAAACCGTACGTGAGACTTTAATCTCATACGGCTTCTCGTTCGAGATATTATTAACAAATAATTGCGTATTCCATCTTTCTCATGTTTCAATTCGGAACGAGTAATATTCCATTTTTATTATTTCTACGAATCAAAAATGATGATTTTTTTTATTTCTAATTTGGTAAATATAAAAAATAGTAATATTTTTATTAATTCTTTTTTACAACATCGTGATCAAATCTCGGGATCGTTACTATCTACTGGTAAGTAATCCAAACGCAAGTAATTGGGAAAATCGACGGGTTGGTATAAGCTTATCCAGGCAATTATGCACTATATTGAATCGATCAGGAATTCGTTTTTTGAAAAATATTGTTTGACTTTCGTGCTTTGATTTGGTTGGCTCGTCCGAGATAGTTTCGATAACTTACGGATATCTATATCAGG
>Ga0209208_10000218_pt1 | contig 68696 bp, 28 predicted proteins | sample S1TSphfallax_3_FD_187694 | JGI IMG/M metagenome (GOLD analysis project Ga0209208, IMG submission 187694) | Host-associated microbial communities from peat moss isolated from Minnesota, USA - S1T2_Fd - Sphagnum fallax MG (SPAdes) (version 2) | ecosystem: Host-associated > Plants > Peat moss >... | reverse complement strand
TTTGCATATGCTAGCTAAATTCCAGTTGTAATAGTTGGGAAGCAAATTTCAGTCCCCAAGGCCAATTTACAACTATTGACATTAAAGTTTGCACCCTAGGAATTGACAGCATAATGGTAGAATCACTCACACAAGTTGGTGACATTATCTCAATTGCACAAACTTCAGTTGTGAGATAATATTTTATTGCAAAGTCACAAAGCATTGTTTCTTTTCAACTTGTGACTAAATTTTGGCAGCAACACAATTTGATGACCAATTTTGATTGTCAATTGCTAAAATAATGACAATTTGGCCACACTAGTTGGGAATCAAGTTTTGATCATGGCATAATCGGATTGCAAATTTTGGTCACCAAGTGTTCACCAAGTGTTAAGTTTTGGTTTCACCGGTTAGTTGATCATCAAATTTTGGTCACAACATAATTAAGTAGTCAAAATAAGCTATGGTCCTCCATTTTTGTAGAAATGTAATTGACTCCAATCATTCATCCATGGACATGGATTGCTTGTTGTCACATTTTATGCATCAAATTGCATTTGGTTAAACAATTTAACCCATTATCCATTTGGATCATTGTAACAAAATATGTGTCAATAGTTTGACATTAGTGTAAGATGTAACATGTTTACCTTTGAGTTCATTGACTTGTGTTTCTTTGTCCCTTCTTTTTGTCATACAATTTTGGATGGGCTAAAATTGAAGCCCTTGTGAGGGGCCCCATGGTCTATAACCTTTGACTTCCTCACCTATAAATAAACTCCACTAAGGCCCTTGTCAAACATTAGAAAAACTTTGTTGATTATTAAATTCCCCAAAGCCTGATGTATTTTGTCAACTCTTTGAGAGAGAGAGAGAGAGAGAGAGAGGTGAAATTTTTTAAACAACATAACTTAAGGGTCATAGGCTTACATCTCAAAGTTAGCTTTGATTGGCTTAGTTAACTCTAATGGTCACTTAAGATACAATCTAAACAACTTGCATGTGAGGTCAGTAGGGGTAATTAAAATTCATGATAAGTAGGAACATATTAGGCCCATATTTACTTTTACAATTTTTATAGCCATATTTGGCTAAATTGTTTTATGGATGAGCATCACTCATGCTACATGACAAAATTGAAAAAAAAAAATGACCGGCTAAAATAAGAGTGGTTTTTGAATGTCAACTTTGACTTTTAATCCCTAGATTTTATTTCAAATTCACTATAGTTGACTAGATTAGGATTGGATGGGATCGTAGTTCTAAAAGTTTAGCTTTTGACAGCAAATGACAATAAGATGAAAATAAGATGACACTTATTTTCAAAAAAAAAGTTTTATATTTCCAAATATTTTGATTTAGATGAAAATCTTAGTTTCTTTGAAGGAACATAATGGTAATGAAATATTGTTACAAGTGTACAACTTTAATTTCTTCAAAATAGGCCTTGGACCCAAGTTTTAGTTTTAATAGATCCTTCAACTCTTAAGGATAAGGGCAAACCTTAGAGTGCTTGTTCTTTGTATTTTCCCAATTAGACTTTAGTCAACTTGATTCATAATTGAGACCAAAAATTGGTTCTCCCATGAATAGAAGTATTGCCAACCCTTAGAAAACTAGACATTTTGGTGTCAACAAATTTAGTTGACCTAAACATAAGGTGACCATCAATGTTCTTTCGTCAACTTTTGGATGTTGAGCAAATGGAAATTATCCATTTATTTATGACTACTTGATGATTTTTTAAAGAATTCCCAAAAAAGTCTCCCAACAGAATGGCAATAAATGCCCCAACTCATCATTTGGGCCACAAATATTGTTGAAATTTGAAGACAAAGTTGACAAAATCTAAAAAGTTATTGTTGTGAACAATATAAGAGTTAGGTTATTAATAGGAGTCAATTTTTTCTATTGGACCACCTATTTAAAAATGGATATCTTGAACTTATTGGTGCAAAATAACAAATTAAAATCTATAATAGTAAAGATGAATGTTGTGCATTTAAGTATAAATCATCAATTTACATGCACAAGTTTTTACACTCACATTGTTTGTTGAACATATAGTTTTATTACACTTTCACCACATGTGTGCATATATTTTTGAAATACAACACACATCACTATGTATACTTCTTTTCGCATGTAATTGTAAATGATGGTGTAATACCCTAATTTGTTATTTGCCCTAATCTTTTGTGCAAGAATGAAAAAACAAATGATGAACACAATACAAAATATGTATACATATTGCATTTCTCCTTTTTTTCTCTTTTAGATTAAGATAATGGCTATGGAAATGGAGCTAGTTCAACCCAAAAAATGAAAAAAAGGGTGAAAGGGGAAAATGGTAGGCATGAGGAAAAAAAGAGATAGGCAAGAAAGAAGAGAGAGCTAGATTTGGAGTATGTAGGACTGATATTTTGCAAAGTCCTTTTCATAGTGATCTTGTGAGCTCCTAAATGTTGTTCCCCTTTGTTTAAGTTATTTAAAATGTCATTGACAACATTTTTGTTAATTCAAAATTCTTTGCGTTTTTTAAAGCTTCAATAACATGGTTTTAGGTGTATTTCTTACACCTTTTTGCCATCTTTGTCATTTTGCACTCCCCTTTCTTATGGTTGTTTTACAATTCTTTTATTGTAGTCTTACATAACAAGGTTTAGAATAAGTGTTAGAAGGTGGATTATTGGATCTAAATTACAAGGCAAATTACCAAAACACAATCACAAGGAAAATTACTTGATGAGAAAAATAATCATTACTAAATTTGATTTTTTATTGTGGTAAATTGGTAATTATGAATACTTGGTAATTGGTAGAAATTATTATAAACCCACTACCTTCATTATTTTAAAAGATATTTGGTACCTCCAATGTCTTAAAAAATAATTTAGCTATGCTTCTAGAAGCATGAATAGAAGGGTAGAGTTTAGCCAATTAAATAAAATGTAAGTTGGCTTGGAAGTGTTTGTAGAAGGATTTGTAGGAGCTAGGTGAATGAACCACCACTCTTTCCTAAAAGTAAAAGGAGGCCACATGAGGGGTTGAATTTTTTATCTTGAGCATAGTATGTTGCATAGTATATGATGATAAAATGTTGTTAGGATGTTGTTTTCTAGTTTGTTTTTATGTTGGTTTGATAGTGTAGTGGAACAGAAAGTAGTCAAAATAAAGGGCAACCATTGGGAACTTTCTAGTGATTACATCCTACCTTGGTGTTTGAAGTTGTGAAATGTGAAGGTTTTGTGTGGGAAAGTATTAAGTGCTAATGATGTTACAAGGTTGCTAAGGCAGTCTCATTCTTTCCACTATGACGAAATTGGGATAATGCTTGAAGATGCATTATTATTTTACCATGTTATTTTATTGTTTGTGTGTGGTAAAGTTTATCTATACATATGTTGTGGTAGTTGGCATTTGGTGGACATGGTTAGGTGAGTCACTTTTGACCTATTGAGAATCCATTTTTAACACTAGCTAAAATTCTCACATTTTGATAATTAACACCTTATGCATCTAAAATATAATTCCTTATCTTTCCATTTAAAAAAAAGCAATGTTGTACATGGTTAAACATTAAATATTTATTTATTATTTAATCATATAGGGATTTATTCAATGCATCTTACTCTTAAACACCTCATTTGATGTTATATATATATAATTTTCAAAAAACATTTGAATCTACTATGGCATTTTTTTTAATCCATGTGTAAATTTCTATTTTTTTGATAAAGAGAGTCTTAGTGATTTAAAAAGTCCACTATGATTTCATTTTTTTCTTAGAATTAGTCCACAATTTTAAATATGATTCCCAATAAAATTTATTTGCAATATGGATAACTAAAAACAATGACAATGTTAATGGAATATAACATTACATTTAAAGCATCTATAATTTAGAAAACTTGTGATTATGATGATCCACATTGTCCCCCTAATTATGCTTTCATTTGACCACAATAATTTATGTCAAACCTTCATTTTTGTAATATTCATTGTTGAGGGTAATTACCACCTACCAACAAAGGTGGTCAAAGTGAATTTTTGTGTATGAATGTTATTGTTGTCCCGAGCTAATGGATGCACATGAGTAGATTTTGGGTGCACCCATCCAATTGATGGGTTGTTTTGAAGTCTACCCAACTACTTGTCGGGTTTCTTTTCAAGATATGAATGTTGAGTAACTAATTTAATTATGCTTCTATATCATTTTATTTTTATGGGTTGCCACTTGCGTTTTTATATCATGAGGTTTCATTTCACTATGAAATGTAAAAAATAAATTCATATGATTAATTTTTAAATGATTTTTTTTTTATAAACATACAAATAATTATCTTCAATTCCTTCAAATCTATAAATGTTTTAAATTAATTTGATGTTATTTTCAAAATTCAATAAGGCTTTGATGAAGATTTAATGAAAAAAATATAATGAAAAAAAAATTAATTGATTAATTTGTTTGTATTGTTGTTGCATTTAATGTTATAAAAATTATTATTGCCCTGAGATAGTAGACATGCATGTTTATGATTTTAGGTTATACCAAGCATGTATGGAGCAGACACAACTAGTTAGTCAATGGACTACCAACTTGTTTAATGTCTTGTTGCAAATTTATTTTTGCCTTGTGACTTAATAGTTTTTAGTCTTTGACAAGGAAATGAAAAATTGTGTCCTTAAATGAACCTTTTTATCAATGAGTTCCTTCATGTTGTTCCACTTCATGTACATTTTTTGCAAGTGTAAATGGTGTTCTTGTGGTCTTATTGCAATTCCTAACATTGTTGTAAGTTTCATTATAAATTTTATATTTTAGGTGAGCTCCACCCATTATCATCTTGCACATGTTTTCATTGTGGTCTTTCCTTATTGTTGAGAAATCCACAATTGTTAATGATAAGTGTGAGGTGCAATACCTTCATTTTTTTACAAACCATAATCTCCAATGATAATGCAAAATGTAATACATTCCTTTTCTTATAAACCATAATCTTCCATCACCGTGTGAGGTGCAACATTGTTATTTTGTTATAAACCTTAAGTTTTTGTGTGAGAATGATCATGATACCACAATGTATTTTGTAACCACATATTCCATTGTATTATCTCTTCATAGAATGTACAAGAGTTTGATTCTAATTCATAAATGATTTATTTTACAACAATGGAATTGAAAGAAAAATTCATGATGCATGTTCTAGTTTTATTTGTGGAATTATGGCAAGTGGGCAAGGGCATTTAGACTTAGAGGTTTTAAGCCAAATGATGAAGACAACCTTAGTTTCCTAAATGAAGAAATATTTCATATTTCCTTGCCTTTGTATGATGCTACATTGAAGGGCATTTTGGCTTGTTCATCCTCATGTTTTAGTAGAAACATTGAGACCTTTGGCATTCAAGAATCTTGATTGGCAAAAACTTTATTGAGTTTGCATAAACACATCAAATTTTAAGTTTATAATTAATGATGTGTAAAACCGCATAAATATATGTGTTTTGTGTGTGTGTTTTACACTTACCTTGCTTTACATGGGATGAATTATCTTTACATAATTTTACATTTATAACATTTTAAAATTATACACTTACACGAATGTAAATGAAAAATATACACTTACATTAACACATGAAATGTATGTATATTTCATATACATTTACACTTATGCAACATATATATCAAAATCCATATACACGTACAACATTCATATGAACAATATTGTCCAATTTTTAGTTTTGAAATGAATCTTTTATTTTAATTTTCACTTTTTTCTGGGATAGAACCTTTGGTGTCATTTTGAAAATGATTATTTGGATTTGTAAAGAAAATTACTTTTGGTTTTTTCCCCCAAAAATTGTAGATACACGTTATGTATGCATAGCCCAAGAAAAAATATTTGTATAATATTAATCTTGTCTACTTACTTCATACAATTTTATAATATGCACCTAATATAAAATAATATATACTAATTAATTTGTGCAACAAATAACAAAGTGGTTGTTTACTTCAAAATAAGGCCTTCCTTTTGCAACAATATGGTCACAAACTTTACAATTACATTGGTCCAATATTGTATTCATGTTTCATCATATAATTATTTTTGCATTGTATTTATGTTTTGATCTATTTTGATACTTTGGTTGGTATTGGGACTCTACTATTCTTAGTAACATTAATAAATTTGCTAGTTGATTTGTGAAACATTCAAAAACATTTTGCAATCATACATTAAACAACCAACAAAACATTTTGAAACATTTTACACCAATTCATATTATAAATATATATGATATACTAAATTCAAATCCATTAATAACATGATACAAAGCTCATAAAATTGCTTACAAATATTACTACACACTAAAAAAGCTCTTGCAAAAAATATGGTCTCAATCTTTACATTATACTTATATTTACATTATACTTATATGTTTACTTGTCCTCAATTACCTTCAAAAAATTGAGTGTCAGTACTAAAGTGACATAACATGGAGCTCAAGTTTGGTAAACACTTAATAAGATATTGAGTAATAGTTGATTGTTTCAATATACAAGTTATGATTGATGAACTTGTAGAACTTATGTTAAAAGGGTTGAAAGTTGATCCTTTGATAGGTAAAAGCATTCAACTAAAAGGAGTAAGTAAAATGGGTTATAGGTGCAGATATTATACTAATATATATTGGCCTTGCCTTGTATTGTGTTGAGAATCATTATAAAGTATAGTAGCTTCAAGGGATTTTATCCCCTAAAAACTATGTGAGATGATTCATCCTAATTTGGTTGAAAAAACATTCACATTCATCTTTTGACATTTTGTTTTTTCCTCAACCTTCTCAAATATGTACCCAACCTCAAGCAACTTCATCACCGATCTATAACCTACAAAACTAAATATGAAACTACTTTCTCCAAAAATGATTATGGCACCCATCGTATGCAAAATTCATGTAATTCTTTCAAATGTGACAATGTGATTGAAAAAAATTCAAATACAAATTTCTTTTTCTTTTTTTAATTTGAAAATTTGCACAAATGTGAAAAATAAATATGAAAAGGGAATATCTAACCACTTTTGTTTTTTGAGAAAAAAGTCATTAGAATTTCAAAAAATTGAAAATCATGTTGTGACATTTCTTTATTTGTTTTGGTTTGGTAAAAAAAATAAAAATGTTTAAATAAGTTTGTAGAAAATGTCATCATTTAATGTGAGATCCCTTTTGGGTTCTTCATAATTAATATGATGTTAAAAAATGAAAAATATAATCATGACAATATGTTTTTACAACAACATGATGATGTACATTAAAATAGGTTTTATTTTTATCTTTTCCCTAGTTACGACCAATTTAACATACAATATTGATTGTTGATATTAAATTAATGGCAGGTCCATTGTGTATAACACATCTTGTTAAACGAATGGTAGGTTTTACAAAAAGACCATGTTGACAAAGAAATACCAAATTAACAAAAGGAAAGGAATTTGACATTTTGTGTGCATGCTAGCTCATTTCATTGGCTATCTACCCTATTTTAACTTTCCCAATTGACTTGGCCTACTCCTCCTTAAACCTTATCCTTTAAGCCTACCTTCATTGTCTCCACCCTATACTTTGCTCACAAGAAGTTCCACAATGCCTCTATTCCAAGGGATAGAGCCAACAAAGGAACAAGGTGACCAACAAAGGACATGGAAGTCATCCTATTGATTTGGATGATAAATTACAAGAAAGTTGCCAAATTGTTCACTTGTTAACATGGTGAACTTATTATGGTCCTTTATTTACTATCACATCATACATTTTTTGCTGTAGTAGGATGTTTCATGTCTTTTTTTTTCGCCTTTCAACTAGGTCCCTTGGGTCTCTTGCAATCATCTCAAAATGGGCTGTGGATCTCGAAAGATTGCATTCCAAAAACTGCATAATCAAACTCAATGGCATTTGTGGGAATTTCTTGTTTGAACATTTTACTTAAGAATCCAGAGCTCATAAGAGCATTTTTACACAAAGAGTTCTACTTTTCTTTCGATTCTCATCAAATTCCTCACTTTAGCCTATAGAGCTGTTGTGGTGCACCCCATCTTTATCGTGTTTGTTGCAGGGTAAAGATAGTATCTGTTAAAGTTGAATCATACATTACTTGATAGCTTCAAACAATTTCTTGCAGTTTTTTTGCAGAATCTTTCTTGAGTCTCACAGCATTGGTATTAAGAAACATTGTTGTTACTTGACATCACCATTTTGGGCATAAATCATGGTTAAGATGCATGTCTGCATCCCAACTACTAATGTGGTTGAAAGATGCATCAAGCTGTGAACTTGAAAACGCATCATGTTTTGAATGAACAGGCATAAATGCTCCGGAGAGTTGCTCAAATTGCCACTACAAGAAAAACACTAATAATTCAATTGGGAGCCAAATTCTTCAAAACAAGCATATTTGGTTCATGTTCAGTGAATTCTAAAAAGGTGACCCTGCAAATGTACCAAGATGCAGCAGCTGCTACCATCCCCTGATAACTGGGAAGGCAATCTGCTCCATCTGTGATTTCAGGTCTTTTGCCGTGTTTCCAACATTCCTTGCCAAGCAGCAATTTCAACCTTGGGAATAGAAGAGTTCCAGTGAGGTGTTCATTGGAAAAACGGTGGTGCACTGTTGTCTTGAGTCTCACCTCTGCAACTCTGTAGTCACCCTGTTCATTTCAATGAGGATTCATCAAGCAAACAGCTTACTGTCTACGTCAAAACATGCTGAGATAGGCCACAAGCAATGCCCAAGCTTTGACTTGGTTAGCAGGATCTGCAAGTCACAGGACATTATGCACTCCAGGAAACAGAACTTATTAATAGTAATAAGTAGGACTTATTAACATTATGATAATGCTCACCCCCTTGGTCATCCTGTCAAGACTTCCATTTGCAAAGACATTACTAGCTTTATTTCTAACTTGATACCAAAACTAATGAGTTTGGTATCTGATCAAATTCAAAAGCGTGTTGTAGGTCCATAGACAAAGTCACTAAGGACTTCAAGACAGATACTCTATGTGTGACATACAAATGATACATGGTGATGATAAATACAATAATTTGCTAATGCCCAGCAATTGCTGGAACAGGCATTTCCAAGAGTGCTTCTGACTCCTCATTATCAGTGTCCCGTACAATCACTCGTGATGGAAGAATAATCGCAGCAATGGGCAAGTCCAGTCCCCCACTCTCATCAATTATGAGACGTAGTTTCTCGTCTGTATACAAATGGGCATGGTGCCCACTCACAACCAGAACACCCTTCTCAGCCAGCTCCTGCATTCAGATATTGAATCCTCAGTTCCTTCTCCAAGAATCTCCAAGAGAACTTAATACTATATTGATTAACTCCAAAAATGTGTTTTGTTAAGAGCCTTACCAAATAGAAGTGTCCCGAGAATGAAAAATCAAGGAACATGATTAACACAACATGAAAATTTGAGCCTCCTCAAACCCTTTGCAATCTTACACATTTGCAAACCCAAAAAACTAGAAAAAGCACCAAATCCAACTCCGGATACTCAGGAATAGAAATCCCAGCAAAGAGCTGAAAACTTCCCAAAACTGGCAACTTTTGGAACAAGCCCCTCAAATTCTAAAGCCATGATCACAAGTGAAGAATAGAAGCTGGCTATGTGAATAATGCATTGGAAAACCTATTACCCTAGAAACAAGGTACTTTGAATTCAGGTTATCTCTGTCTGTATTGTAAGCTACAACTTCACATTGCATTCACCTCAACTTGAATCCAAAGTAGATTTTCAGACAAGCAAGAGAGTAAAAACTTACTGGTGGTGTGTTCCAAACATTTTTCCGACCTGCCAGAGGTTCCACACGAGGGGCAGTCACATCCCTGTTCCGCAGACTTTGAAGCTGTGGCTCAACAGGCTTTGATGACTCCAGGCCTGCATGGACTGCTATTAACTTTGTGTAGCTTGTTTTTGGGTCCCCTGTGTCATCTCCCTCCTTAAACCCACAAAATGAGAACACATGGAACAATCCTGAACACAACAAGGGTGAGCTGTCCACTTAATCCTGACATGTAGCTATTGGTACCACTTGGTAATGTACAAAAACCATTCCATGTATTCTCTCAAAATAAGGGAATGTAACATACATACAGAATCTCAAGTTGAATCTGACAACCCAAACCATGAATGGATGATAGAAGGTTCAGCCAAAATGGAGAAAAAAATTGCCAAACAGAAGGCCACAAGCCTTTAGATGGAACAGAAATATAAATATACACACAGAAGAGCTTCTCCAAGGTGTATTTCATATTCAGCACTTAGTTTACAGAAAAATGGTCAGACTAAGAAAGCGTACCTGTTCATGAACCCAAACTAAGTTCCGCAGAAATTCCCGATGGGATTCAGGCATAGCTGCAAGTAAACCTACCATGACAGTCATTGCAAATCAACTTCATGAGTACACAGACAGAAGGAAAGAGCCTTATACAGTAATGCCTCATCCTTAAAACCTACATTAACACAACTGAAGAGCCTAAAAACATGAACCCTTTCAACTACACTTCCATACATATTTCCACAGTGCTAATCTCAATGAGCTTCATCAATCTATCTATCTTCATAGATTCATTCCAAATGTGCAAATCGAGCACTCAATCAAATTTCCAATTTGCAGCAGCATTTTATACTAAGAGATGTGTGTTCACCCTAGTAGATCATTGTGAGAAGTAGTACCAGCTCGATCACCATGAGCAACACCATAGGATGTGAAAGTGGGCTCAGCATCATAGATAGAACCCTGGTAAAACACTCCCTTCACAGCATTGAAGGCGATTTTGATTCTGCCACCCCATCGTCGTCCCTTCAAAGCAAAAAGCATGGAAAAAAACAGCATCTCAACAACAACTCCCACCTTGAAGACAAAGTAGTTTGTAGCTAGGGTTTTCTATCCTCTGAATCAAGAAGAAGAAGTTATGTAGCAGTCTTCCATTCCAAAGCTCAATCTATTTATGCTTGTTGTATCATCTATCTCATCATGTCCGACTTCAGGAAAGAAACTTTCATCAATGAATGGATGATCTAAACACTGCGTTTTACTCTAAGAAATGCCATTCTTCCACCCTTAATTGTATTGGAATTGCAGATAGGGTTTCAGAACTTCAAGCTCATGTCATCTCAAGAGTCTGAGAACTATGGAGATGAGATCAGAAAGTCCCCTTGTTGAGGACCTCTTGAGGACAGTTTCTCAGATTCACAAACTCACCAGTAAGAGGCGAGGAAGAAGTGGCGTAGAGAAAGATGATAGAAGAGGAACAAGAACAAGACAAGGTTGCGATCCTTTCTTTCTTTACCTGGACATGGACATCTTCCTCGCCATCGCCGCTCCACCAGCCTTCTTTCTCCTGGCTTCTCTCGAACTCAGCCCATGTGGATTTGAACTGGAATCCATCGGGCGCATCCGGCAACGCTCCAACGAAAGCTGCAAACGCTAGGTCGTGGTTGCCACAAAGAAACACATGTTTCTGCTGCGGATAGCGACGAGGCAAAGAGATGAGAAAGTCCAGCACTTGCGCCGTTTGCAAGCCTCTGTCGCAGTAATCCCCCAAGAAGATCACTGTACTCTTGTGAAAGTCTTCTATCGTCACTTCTAGATTGTGCCACAGCTTATAGAGCCTGTCGGCATGGCCATGAATGTCTCCCACACAGATCGTAAGCTTGCCACTGTTTGCTGCCATTTCCTGCTTTCGTGCGCTACGCTTCTTCCCTCCCCCGCTCGATGTCGAGGTCTTCTTCGCCGTTTTGCATCCACAGACGGGCCTACGAACCTTCGCATCAACAAGCCTACAACGTCCTTCTATTTCTGCTGCCCTTTATCGATCCATCTGCACGCACTTTATGGTTCTAGTAACGATCCGGGGGTATCTCCTTTCTCAATGGAAAGATGAAGACTGAGGCAACAAAATCGATTGTTTGGAGGGACAGACTGGGATCTATGACAGAAGAAACAATTGCAGTCTTCAATCTCTTCCATGATGTAAAGAAGAGATGGAACAACGTAACATGATTGCAAATCTCCTGACTCCAAGTCTCTTGACGAGAATTATGCATACAAACACAACAATTGCGACTGCAGAAGCTCAAGAACAACCATTTCCAAGGAAAGCAGAAGGATATGACTACTCCAGCTCTCTTGATGAGGATGATGCATAGAAAACACAACAATTGCAACTGCAAAAGGTGAAGAACAACAACCACCAAGACAGCAGAAGAAAAATATGAAAATGCCAAGGTGAAGGAAAAAAAAACAAAAAGCATGGCCACTACAACAATGTCCACTCCATGTCCTTCTGCTCACATTTGGTATCAAACTTGCTCTTGTGCCAACAAATGATATATATTTATTCATCACCATCTCATCACAGCTGCTGTTGTCTGGTGTGTGGAACAACAATCTGAAGTGCCCATTTTGCATTTTGCACTTCTGTGATCCAAAAAACACATTGTGAACTGTCTGTTGTCTCCATGAGAACATTGGCTAGGAGACATTTTGTCAGAAGTTGTTGCCATGCTATGTGAAATGGCTACAAAAATCCTCCAAAATAGTTCTCAGAATCCCCCAACCTTCTTCACAAAACAGTCTTCAAAAGAAGCTCAAACAAAAGACCTGTACCTTCACTATATCAAATGTGGTATTGTCCATTCCACATAAACACTGAAACTTAAGAGGGATCAGATGCAATATGCAATGCACTCCTGCCATCCAACTAGAGATATACATGAGCTTCTGACTGTTGGCACAATGGTTTGATCAAGTAGCTACTTCTTGTACTCTCTACCAGGTCCCTAAACCCTAGATTTCTGGAAGTTAGGTCCAGGAAACTTACACTTTGTGGAAAAATAGTTGAGCTTCTTGACATCCACATATGTGAGCAGCAGTCAAGGTTTCTAAGACTTGTAAATAACTCCACCCAAATGAATCAGAAACGAACTGTACCGACCTCTTATGTATGCTTCACCTAGAAGACCAACACTCATTGAACCTAAAACCTCTTCTAAAATGCAGACTTCAGGGAAACCTCAACAACTGCAGAAGTACAGATTTGTACAATTACAAAGAAAGCCAACTTCAGTCAGTTAAAGCTCGTAGGTGCCACATGGTTCTGTACAAGGGTCCATCAACCAAGATTTTCTTGGTGAAAAGAGGATTTGCTGAAGTACCAAGCAAAAAATGATCATGATAACCATGTTAAGACAGTCTATCCAATATCATCCACATTGTGGTGTGTTGCCATCTTGTCTGCTTTCATCTTTGCAGCTCCCATATCAAGAGCCTGACAACCCTTTTATCCTTGAAAGCCAGCTGTTACATGCTTTGTTCAGGAAATCGAAACCCTAAATTCAAGACCCCCTGTCTGACTGCCGACTCTGACAAATAATCAAGGACTGAGTAAAAGAAGAATGATCACACCATGGAATCATATTCCCAACCAACAAATGGTGTTAGAGAGAGAGCTTTCAAACACTTCACAACAGCAAAACCCATGCATGCCTATCATATTTGGGGATTACAGCCACCTTGAGGAATTGACATTTCCACAGTGACTGTTGGTGGCATTGATATATTGATGCAGACATAGCAATCGACAGATAGAAAAGTTCTGAACCATGCACTTGGATTTCAATGTGCTTCTCAGTCTCAAGGGCGTCATCTCTATCTATAACCAGTAATGCCTTTATAAATTGGACAATAAGAAATAAACCAAGTCCATAGTTGAACCTTATTTTCAGCTCTGTCAAAACAAGAGCCAACAACACTGTTGGATCTCCAAACCCAACTGCATCAAAATCAGTCTTCTTCAGTCTCCCATAAGCTACTAATGTAAAACACATAGAAATATGGAACACAAATTGCTATCTGCTAAGTCCACTACCAGAACCCCTCAAGGACAAGAAAACCTGATACAATCCCTGAAAGAAAAAGCATGGGAGGAGGACCAACACAAGTCCACCTTTTGCCCCTAGAACTTGCTGTCGCCACAGGCTCTCCAGGTATTGCAAATCTCGTCCTCTATGCTTTCTCCTTATCCGCCCAATGGCCCTTATGTCCGTCCGTCTGCAATTTCTTCACATCAGCAACAAATTTCTTCGTATGAGCAACAGCCACAATGCTCTTCTGCTCTAAACCCTAATTCTATTTCTCTCTTTGTTGAGCTCCAAACCCTAATAATAATGTTTTGAAATTCTAATTTGATGATTTGGTTCCTCTTTTTTTTTTAATTTCTTTTTTCCTTTTGGACAGAAAGTGAAGAATGCCTTATTTCATGGTTTTTTCCTCATTTTTAAAAATAAAATTTTATATATGATTTAAAAATATTTTATGACCTCGTTTTAAATTCTAGTGACAATATGATTCGGAGAAATTAGTTTAGGCTGGACAACTTTAGATTTTATAAATCACTTGAATAGTTTTAAACTAGAAATTGTTTAGCCCATTTTCAAGTAAAGAGAGATGAGAAAGTGTTTTTTTAAAGTTTTTTTTTTCAACATTATATTGATGAATAAATTTTTTAATATCTTTTTCACTAATTTTCATTCCATCTTTTTGGATTGAATTTGAATTGAATTTAATAATTTTAATTCAATTGTTGAGTTGCATTGAAATTCAATGCAAATTTCATTCGATGTATTTGAATTCAATTCAATTAAATCTAATACCAATATAATTGTAGACGGTGTTATTCAATATTTTCAAAAACTTTAATTTTCACAAAATCAATTCATTTTTCCATCAATTGATCATAATAATAATGTGCATTGATGCAAAGCCCAAATTTAGATGATATGTGGTTTGACTTAAATTAAAACCTTTTTTAATAAAAAAAATTCTTATATTTAAAAATCTTTTTACTCATTGTAGATTTTTGTGTGCATGACAATAATGGTCTTCATTAGGGTTTAGGTATGATTGTACTTAAATGCCAACTAGACCAACCTAGTGTGAACATGATTAAAATTTCATGTGTAAATTAAGCAATTTAATGCCAAAACCACCACCAATGCATGGAAACAATAATCCCTTCCCCTACCATAAGAAGGCTTAAAAGGTGGTTTACATTAAAACCTTTGGGCCATGGCCTATGACCTCATGATATTGTGCATTTTGGATGAGACCATTGGATAGCCCATGGGCCATGGCTTAAGGGCATTTGTCCCCAATGTAAACTCAAAATGGACCAAAGAACAAACACTTGATTTTCTTATGGCTTGTCTCTTCTTCTTTGATCCTTGTAACCTCCATTGTTTTGTTTAAAAAATTGAATGGTGTCAGAACAAAACCAAGGGTTTTTTTCCAAAATCAATTATATTATTGTCATTACAAGGATCCTTATAAACCTTTGATAAACTAAGCCTTTGATAAACCTTGGCAAAACCTATAAAGGTTGTGAATTTTGTCTTATGGGTTGAAATGCATTATAATTAGACATTTTCGAATGACAAGCATTAAATAGGCACAATGAATTAAATGTAGCATCAAGTTCAACACAATTATAGTACAATATAACATAGGGCCCAACAAAATATAAAAAATTCAGATTTGTTTTACTATATCCACACAATGGGGAATGGTTTAAATATTTTTTTGATATTATTTTCAAAGGAAAAAAACTAATGCAATGGTTAGAATCCCTCCTACAACCCAAAGGTTTTGGGTTTGAGTCTTTTTTTGAATTATTTTTTTCATTCACAAACAAAATGGATGAAAACAAATTCCCAAGGTAAAAAAAGGTTTAAGTTGTTCCCTAGGGAACACTTACATTCCGAAAGGAAACAAGATTTAAGTTGTCCCAAGGAGCAACCATGTTCTCAGGGAAGAAAGAGTTTTTTTCTCATAAGAACATGATTGTTCCCAAGGGGAAAAAAAAGAACTTAAATTCCTCGCCCGGGACTTAGGGAAAAACCTATTTCCTCAGATAATGATGAACTTCTTTCGAGGAAAGGACCAAATTCCTCGATGAAACATATGTTCTGAAACTTTGAACAATCACAGTCATCTCATATTTTTATTTATAGGCTTGTCACCTATCATTGGAAGGTCTTGAGGAGAGCTACAACTTTGTAGTTGGAAAAAATTCAATCAAAATTTGGATGCAAAAGTTATGATCACACAAAGTTTCAAATACATTTGTTATTTGGCAAATATGGTTCAGGGAAACACGGTTCAAGTTGTTCCTTCAAGTACATGGTTGGCCCCTGGGGGAGCAATTTCACTGAGGAGAACCTAAACCTCATTCCTTTAGGGCACAACAATCTTCCCCTTGAGAAACAACCTAAACTGTGTTCCCTTTGGAGCATATGTGTTCGAAATTTTGTGTGATCATAATTTTGCTTCGTTTTGATTGAAATGCTTATCACCACAAATTTGTAGCTCTTTTCAAAACCTTCCAATGATAGGTCGCAAGCTTATATATATATATATATATATATAAAATATGAAATGACTTTGATTGCTAAAAGATTCGAAACATATGTTTCCTTCAAGAACTTGGATTTTCCTTAAGGGAAATTGATTTTTCCATGAAGAGGAGTTTAAGTTGAACTAGGGAGCAATTTAAACCTTTTTTTTCCTTGGGGAACAATCATGTCCCCCAAGGAGAAGGAACTTAAGATGCTTCGTGGAACAAATGTGTTTGAAATTTTTTTTAATCATAACTTTTACATATGAATTTTGATTAAAATGTTTTTAATTACAAAGTTGTAGCTCTCCTTTAGACCTTTCCAATGATAGGTTGAAAAATTGTATTAAAACATAATGAGATGACTATGATTACAAAAATATTCGAAACATATGTTTCCCCGAGGAATTTAAGCATTTCATTAGGGAAAATACATTGTGCTTCAAGGTACATGCCCTTCTCTTTAAGGAACTTAGACCCTTCCCCAAGAAAAATTCATTGCTCCTTGGGGGAGTTGTATTTTTCACCAGGGAACTTTTCTTACTCTATAGGGAACTTGCCTGGGACCAACATTTAGTCTATTTTGCATGGGGAAATTACTTTTTAAAGGCATCTAACTTAAAAAACTATTTAAATGTTCTATGATTTTTTTCATCCATTTCATTTGTTGAGAAAAAAATTCAAAAAAGGATTGAACCTTGGACCTTTGAGTTGAGAGGAGGATTCTAACTAATGACCCAAGGATTAGTGGCACTATATCATACAACCAGAGGCCATGAAATGTGAAAACAACACAAATTGACATTCTTCAACCTTTCTTTTCTTTCTAGGTATGCTCCTCACACCCAAAAAGTTGGAAGTTGGAACCTTAGACACATTAGAATGTGTTTCAACAAAAATACTAATCTTGTTGATGAATATTTGACAAAATAACATTCCATTCAAAAACAGTAATGAGTTTTAACTTTTAACCATTAGTAATCTCTAGTGTTCAATAGACTTATATGTAAGTCACCATGTTTCCACCCTATCTTTAGGCTTGCTTTCACCCCCAATCCCCTCTTTCAATGCTATTTGCAAAGTAAGAAATTTTATTAAATCTTAGTATGAAATGCTGACCCTTGGCATTTAATGCATAAGGTTCAAAGTAATTATAAGGTAGACTAGCTGGTGATCGAGCTTAATGCATGCCAAATCCAAGGGGAAGGTTCCATTGTTTCTGGTGTCCAAACAAAACTTGAACCCCTTTACTTAGCGCATTTGACACATTAACAATTGTTGAAAACGGATTAGAAATGAGAAAGTTACAGCCCCCCAAAGTAAAGGGGGTCAAAAACTCCAAAAAAAAAATCATCGAACATTACAAAAGCCCATTCCTGAACAACCAAAAAAATTCGTTGTATGTTGCTTTATTATTATTAGAGTTCAAAGATTATTTGTAGAACTTCAGGTGATGCTTTTGTAACACTTTAAATCGTTTAAAATGAATAAGAAAGAAGAAAGTTATGAGGTTTGAAAGTAGGAGGGGTCCAAAGAAAAGAAAAGAAAAAAATAACGTGTTTTGTAAGTTGAAAAGCTTTTTTTTTTCCTTGTTATTTTTGATAACTTCTTTTTAATTGCACTTCAAAGATGATTTCTAAAGCTTGAGAAAGTGCTCCCATATCATTTTAAATCACTCAAAATGAAGCACATATGATGTAGATATAAATAAGTGTTCACCCGTAGGCAGCCGATAGGTGATGGGCCGGTCCACGCTAGTCGTTGTACAGGTAGGAGCAGTGAAAATATATGTAGCAGCAGTGGAGGCGCCCAGGAACAAGGAAACCCAGCATGAAACTCACTTTACCACCAAAATTGGTGGAAAAACAAGTTTGAGTTCCAATTATTTTGCTTTGTAGAATTTTCATTCACAGTTACACGTTTGATGCCCTACTATGCCAAAACTGTCCATTCTTGGCCCCTAATCGTGAGACTTTATGAATAACTCTAAAATATGTTTCCAAATTTGATGCATCAATGCAGGTCCATGAGCAGCTAGTATAATGGTTTGTAAACATTAAGTTGGTTGAAGTTCAGGCTTCACAAAGTATGAAACTAAGGTTGGATTTGTAAATATGCATGTCATGTGATGGGCTCATGTCATGGCATTTAACAGATCCTCACTCTACATTGGTATGTTGGTTGACAAGACTAGTAAAGAGTCTTCAAGATGGGAATATTCAGAACTGCTGGGTGGCAAACAAGTTGGTGGAATACAACATTATTCTATCAACATTATTGATAGAGATTCAAGCCTCCCAAATGCACATCTTGAAACACAATGAAAATTCTACTAGTGAGTTGACAACTCTGCACCACATAGACAATAACTTTTAGCTCCTGTGATACCCAAATGCACGGAGAGGTGCAACCAAAATTTGGTTCCAACAAATCTTTAGCAAAGATTGCTCAAAATCCAGTAATAATTCTGCATAGGGCACAAAGGGTCCTTGACATTCAAGTCCAGGATGCATTGAACATGAACAGAGAGCCACAAAGAATGGGGGACATTGAGCTGCGCATCCAGACTCTAAACAAGTAATTAATTCCCAAGTGTTCAAATTGTGTACTGAAAACCAGCTTCCTGAACACCAAATTTCTAGCAAACCATGAGTGTTGAGCTAGATTTTTCAACTGTAGACAAATGGTCCTACTTTTGCATTCCTCCTCTGATTGATCACCCAAGAGATTCTTCAAATCAGGAACTAGAGTTATTGAAGGGATTTAGCAACAAGTTTTGTTTTGATGACCGAAAGAGTTACTACAAAATGTTGTACTCAAGTACAGTACTACCCTGCATTCCTCCTCAAATTTACAAAGAGATTCTTCAAATCAGGACTGTGATTGAAGGGGTCTAGCACCAAGTTTTATTTTGATGACAGAAAGACTTACTACAATTTAATGTTGTGCACCAGCCACAAAGTTCTTTTTCAGGTTGAACAATATTATTTTTCTCATTTGGATGTGTTGACATTGTCTTTTGTATACAAGTAGCTGAATGCGAGTGCCAAGCTTAGAATGACAAGAGGTACAAGAAACTGCAAAATTTTGATGTTGAATGCTGTGCTCTTGTCATGGTTGTATTCAGGTGATGTTGCTGGTTTGTAGACCACTTTTGAAGGGACAGATGCAGGGTCGATTTCACCAATCATGAAATCTGACATCAAGGTATGGGCATCTGGGCTGTGTCCTACATCCTCAAAATCACTTGTTGCATCCTTGCCTGATCTTGCACATTTGCAGACACTGACAGAAGTTCAGAATAGTTAATATGCATCAGCTTTCACTTACTTCCATCAACACAAGGATTGAAACATATAATCCAAATCTTCCAATCAAGAGAAAAACCAGCACAGAAAAGTGGTGATCAGAATCAAGGCATCATTACAGATACTGAGATACCCATGAAGACAGATGGATTGGTTGCTTGAAAGATCAAAATGGCATTCTTCAGAATATCTAGTACCTGTTGCAGAGAGAAGGACATCATCCCCACCTGGATGTTCTTCCAGAAATCTGGTCACATTGTAGACCTGCAAAAGCACAGGATGTAACAACATATTAGCATACATGCATGACTTTTCTTAAGAAAAAATAATTAAGAAAGAAAGAAAAAAAGAAGAATGAAGCTGTAGTATACAATTTACCTTTCCATGGATGATGAGCCAGCAATCTGTGGGATTAGCATGGGTTTCCACTTCTGAGAATTGAAAGAGCTTCTTGGTCTCCGTGGCCATTTTCACAAGAAAGTTACTCACTGTAAACCAGAGGCTCAGGCTTCAAAGCTGCCTCAGGTGCTCGAAGGTTAGCTCTAAATCCCCAAAGCACACAGACAAACAGGCTGCAGACAACCAAAAAGCAGATTTTTTTTTTTTTTTTTTTCAAATCATTGACTTCTTCAAGAAGCTCTGGACAACCACTTCAAGAAATTCTCAACAACTGAGTAGTTCTCAAGAAGCACTTAGACAACTTCTTCAAGAGGTTCTCAACAACTGTTGAGAATTGGAAAGCTCACTGAATGTGTCCAAAGCCAAGAATGCAATCATCCCATCATAGCAGAAGAGCTATGATGGGATGATGAGCCTCCTTTTGTTTTAATTTGCTCAACAATTCACAGAGTTTGTAAAGAGCACATTTTGGTCAATATCAGAGCTCTAGAAGTTTCACATTTTTTTCTAAAGGGAAATATTGAATCTTCAAGAATTATATTGATCTTACATCAAAATGAGAAATTTCAAAATACATTAAGCATTTGACAAACATGTGTTGAAGCTGCCAAGCTAGTAGTTTATGCTGCTCTGCTTACAGTTTTGTTTGCCCAAATAGTTTCATCTCCAGATTATGACGCAGATAATACAATCCCACAAAGAAAGACCCAAACCCAAAATTCAAAAGAGAGGACAGATTTTGACGATCTACCCACCTTTCAGTGCATGCTTGTGACATGATCATAAGTCTCAGAGTCAAAGGCGTGACAAAAAGTTGGTGCAAGGTGGATTGCATGAAAAGAGTTTGGCAGAGTTTTTTATTTTAAAAAATTTATAAGACCAGGACATGAAATGCAACATATATATATGGATCAAAGAGGGAATGGATTGGAAAGGCTTGTACTGCAAATTCAGCCTTCTCAGATGACCAAAGTCCCCATGGAGAAAGTTGCTCAAAAGCCAGTGGTGCATCCTTTCATAACAACAAGAGAAAGAGAATCTGAAAGGAGGACTCTGTAGCAGTTTTTTGGCTGCAATCTTTTTTTCAATATTTTTGCATTGCTGAACATATTGTCTGCAGAAGCTTCTTTTAAAAATTTTGTGGTTTTGAAAGTTTGGTGAATTTTTTTTCCAAATTTTGGGAATTTTTTTTTCAAATTTACACTTTTAATTTTTTTTTAAAATCCAGTTTTTTTCAAATTCTTTTTGTTGCCACAGTGTGAAAATCTGTCAAAAAGAAAAAAAAATTCTGATTTTCTGTCTATGTGTGCTGGTAAAATAATCAGCTATTGATGCATATCACATGAGAGCTCTATAATTTCCATGCACAGGAAACTGCGTTTTTTCCCAATTTTGTGATGCAGCCACACTAGTGATCATCCACAAGAGGAATTAGCCAAATTTGGCTACAGGTTAGAGAGAAAAAGTAGAAAAATTTCAGAATTCTTCTATATTTTGGCGACCTGCAGGAACGTATTGTCTAAATAGGGTGACTTACCTTTAGACAAAAAAATTCCTCAAAATATGGCAATTTTTCCACCTTTTTTCTCACAAATTATTTTTGCATGAGTTGCCCTGGAATTTTTAATTTTTTTCACCAAGTGGCAAAAATTTTGCCCAAAAGAAAAAAAAAAACCTTTGGTCCAGGAGTCTTCATCAATGTGTAACACCATGGAGTGAAACCAGTGGTTCTAAAAAAACAAAATTTTAATAAATTACAAAAGTGGGAAACCTTTACTGAAAAAACTTATTTTACACTTTAAAATATGTTTTTTCTAGGGTTTTATCATAAATTTTTTTGCAAAATGTACAAAATTCACCACAAAAAAAATCCACACCCTTTATGTAAAAGTTGCAACAAGTCTTTCACGTGGTGTGCCAAGGGGCTGCCCATGTGTCTTACCATGTTTTGAATAGGTGATGGGAACCATGCTACCCATGACTCTTGAAGCCAAAGTGAACCACCAGCACCCATCAGCATACCATCCACTGGATGGCCATTATTACACAGTTGTGGATGAACCTTAAAGGACTTGTTGATATTTGGTTTTTCACCTTGGGAACCAATTCTGTAGGAAGTAGGTCTCATATATATAGGTAGATAGGTAGAAAAATAGGTAACTACATAGGTAAGTAGATGGTTTATACATAGTTAAGGGCTGTTTTTATTACCTACCTACTAACAACCTGCTGCTTGTGGTTTGTTAGTAGGTAGTTAGAATTTTTTTGCAAATGAGCTAAAGAAGTACCATGGTTACCGAACTGGAACCCAACAGAAAATTGTCTCCTGATCACTTACCATTCATCCTTAATGGTGCCATGATGGGTGCTGGTTCAGTGTGGCTGACTTTTGCCCCATGTCCTCATGAACTCGTGATCATGCCATTTTACAATTTTACAATACGCACTAGTTTTTTTTTATACTAGATCATGTAAATGCCACCACCTGGGTTCATTACTATGGGTTGACATACAAGAAGTAGTCACTTTCTTTTACTGATCCTTTCACAGTCCCAGTATCCAGTGCCTATATAGAGGTCCAAATTTAGTTATGCACTCGTTAAAACCTTGTCCTTTGTCCTTTGTTCAATTGTGTAGAGGCCCATTTTACTAGCACCATTGGAGACGCCTTCAAAGCATCTGCAGCAGTAGTGCTCAGTATGTGACCTTGCAAAACATATTTCTCACATCCAAGTTTAGTTATCTTATATATGAAAACTTTTGGGGATGAGAAATGAAGCAACCCCTAATTCCATTTTGAATGAACTGTTTTAAACTGTTTTTTTGGGATGAGAAATGAAGCAACCTCCTAATTCCGTTTTGAACTGTTTTGGATGAGAATTAAAGCAACCCCTGAATCCGCCCGAACCGTCATCCGTCCTGCAAGGGGGCACGGGCGGGGGACTTCCCACTTATTTATTTTTTGAAAACCCCCACCAATAAAACTAAAATTGGTACTGGGACAGCAAATAGGTGGGAGAGTGTACTAGTAGCAAACCGACTGGACAAAATCGTGATGATTGGCTGGCCAGTCAGAACCATGGAGCAGTAGTTAGATCATATTTATTACACTTCTCTCCCAGGACTTAGGCTGTACTGTGTGTGCCTTTTACCAGCCTCAGCAAGCTGTGCAAAATATAATGGTGGTGGGCCAAAACCATTTTGCTGAGCCAAACCAGCAAGCATGCTTTGACTTCTCTTCATTCAATAAAGATTTTGCTGAGCCAAACCTGCAAGCATGCTTTGACTTCTCTTCATTCAATAAACCATTTTGCGGAGCCAAACGTGCAAGCATGCTTTGACTTTTGTGGATTCGATTTTACTTTGGAGAGTCACATACTGATTCCTGGTGGAGTTGCTCTAAGTTACAAACTTTATCATCATCATAAACTCTGCCTGAAAATTTGTATATGACTCTCTGCAAAAGAAGTTTGTGAAGTTCGTCAAATCCCAAAAAAATCTTGAAGTCTTCAGTTCCTTCGGAGGTACGTATGCTTAGTAGAACTCTGCCGCAGAATTGGGTCCAGTTGCTATGGGGGAAGAGATTGTCCTATTGAGTAATATGGTTTGTTTTGGGTTTGTTTTGGTTTTGTATGTTGAGAGCTTGAGTGCGTTTCGAGGTAACACATAATCGTGAAGCTAGTCAGTTCCCCCCTTTTTTTTGTTTGGAGTTGTTGTTGATTGTCTTCTTGTTGCTCGGGACATGATGCGTAGAAACGTTTAAAATAATGAGGATCATCTATCTATCTTTTCCATTCCATGTGTACCGGAGCCTTCCTCGTATAAACCACGAAAAAAGCTTTGAGCAAAACTTTTGATTCGTCAGATCCTTAGTCTGCTTACTGATGTTCAGTGTACAACTTTCTCTCATGAAAGTCCTACTCTCTTGAATGCACACACTCGAATGAATCGCACTTGCACATATATAGCAAACCTCGATCAAAATATGAGCAAAAAGCCTTGACAGAAATTTCACTTCAGGACTCGATTTCAATCTGAGCCAACAGCAGGTCTCACATTCTGGAATTTCTCATATTGATATTGTGATGCCCAGAGTGTTATTGTATGCTGCTGGATTCCTTCATCTCCTTGTTGTGGAAACTTTATGCACTGACAAGCTCACGACTGTTCTCTTTCTTCGGAAAAATCTAGTCTTTTCCCGCTTGCTTCGAACTCGCCGAAGTACCGAACTTCCCGAGACGACGACGGCTGAAATACTTCTAACTAAATCGTTTTGGTTTTCGATCAGGTCGTCTACAGAATTGGATACTGTTTTTGTAGGAGTTGCTTCTGTCGGTAGGATATCAAAAATGGCTTCTGTCAGGCAAAGGACTAACAGCGACCTCGGGCGAGAGAATGGACAAGGCAAGGTGGTGTACTATGTGGCGTCACATCCGTGGTGGAGGAAACGAAATTCGACACCAACCGTGACGCGTGAGGGGCAAACCACTGAAAGAGTCGATAAGAAGAACTTGAACTGGCAGCAGAGATTGTCTCTGTTGTTAATCAATCTGCTGTGGGATAGTCATGGTGTCTTGGCCTTGGTGGGCTTTGTGGTGGAGTGGACCCTCAACTTCTTAGCACTAAATGGAAGTTTGTGGACTCTTCCTTTTCGATGCATCTTCCATTTCAGTAAGCAACTGATTGTGCCTTTTACCCCCTTCCAAGGATTTTCATTCCATTCCTTCCAAGTGTTTTCTTTCCACTTCCTGTCAGCTGCATCTTCCATTGGAGTGAGCACGTGATTGCTCCTTGCTCCCCCTTCCATCGCTTCCAACAGTTTTCTTCCCTCTTCTTCCTTTTGACTGCATCTTCCGTTGGAGTAAGCACCTGATTGTTCCTTTCCCTCAGTCCATTGCTTCCAATAGTTTTCTTCGCTCTTCCTTTTTCACTGCGTCTTCCACTGGAGTAATCACCTGATTGTTCCTTTCCCTCAATCCATTCCTTCCAAGAGTTTTATTTCCCGTTTCCTTTTGGTTCCATCTGCCTTTGGAGTAAGCACCTGATTTTTCCTTCGCCTCATTCCATTTCTTCCAAGTGTTTTCTTTTCCTCTTACTTTTACTGCCTCTTCCATTGGAGTGAGCAGCTGATAGTTGCTTTCCCTGAACCCATTCTTTCCAAGTGTTTTTCTTTCAGTATGCTTTGTTGTTAGCTCAAAAACTTTTCTACACATTTTAGAGTGTTCCCCCAGAGACAGAAAACTAGATATTATCATTCCCAACTGATCAGCTTCTTTCAAGATCATATATGTACTTAGGGGAGATTTTCTTACTAATTTGTAACAGAATTCTGAGTGGAGTGTAATGGTTATTGATCTGTGTTGAGCAGATGAACTTGTCTTTCCAAAAGAAGGTGAAAGCAACTACCACACTCTAATTTGGCAACTGGACCCGAGAACAAAGTTGTATACAGACACATCTGCATCTGCAAAAGCACATAGCACTAAGACAGACACAGATAGCTTTCCAGTTGAAGGGACTGGATCAAGAAGAACCCTGGATATTTCCATTATGGCTTCCAAGCTGGTTTATGAGAATCAAGAGGTGGTCAAAAAAGTTGTGGAACAAGACTGGAATGTAAGACCCTTAACATTGCAACCTTCTACAGCCAATCTTAGGTTTAGTGTAGGTTAAACCACCCTAGTGAGATGCATTAAGTGACATCTCTTTCCATGTGATCCAACAGGCTGTTTGTTGTGTATGTGGAATTGTGAGCAGCTTTCAGGACACCAGGGATATTTCACTTACAGGACTTTGGGGTCACTTTGTTTTGCAGATGCATTTTGTTGGCTTCTACACTTGTTGGAATGGTGAGAAATATTATCAAAAGAATGACTTGGGTTCTATAATCTTTGCAGTGGCATTTCTGCCTTGGAAAATTCTTCATCATCAATGATGGATTTATAGAATCCTCCATTCATAGGACCTGCTATTTTTTCAGCTGATCTATTCCACTGGATGTTCCAAGCAGTGTCCTAGTTTGTTGCTTCAACTGATGGATTCCAGTAAATCCACCAAGTAATCAGAGTTCAGTCATGCCTGACTAAGTGGTTGTCTGAGTGTAGAATGCCATAAGAAGCGCAGCACGGAGGCATTTATATTTGCAGACAAGCCGCACAATATGAATGCAATTGTGATTGCCTGGAGAGGCACAGAACCTTTCAATACTTGGGATTGGAGCACTGACATTGATTTCTCATGGGCACGGTTCCAAAATGGAATGGCTGTGCACCTTGGGTTTCTAGAGGCCTTAGGTCTGTGTCATCGTGATGATGTTGATTCTTTTATCAAAATGGACAACAATGCTAAAAAAAAACGCAACAAACACATGGTGCACCAAGACCTCCTCTTTGTTCTCCCTGCCCCCCCCCCCCCCCAGGTAAGTGATTAAATACTTGTTTTAATAACTTGCAAGCATTAGTAACAAATTTTAATAACCACACAACAATGGTCAAAGACCCACTTTTTTTTTTTATAACCATGTAGTACACAGACAAAGGTTATAATATTAATAGGACATAGTATGATTCATATTGTTAACATTTTCTAAACCTAAATCCTTAAACCTTAAATTCTAAAACCCTAAAACCTTAACCCTTTTCCAACCATAATTTACTTTTAAACCCTAAACCTACCTTTGACCCAAACCCAAAAGTTGGCAAGGCCCAAAAAAAAAACTTAAACTTAAAATTATTAAACCTTAAATCTAAAACCAAAATACCTTAAAAATCATAAGATCCTAAATAGAAAAACAAAACACCTTAAACCATCAACTTGAAAAATAAATCCTAAACCTTATAAAAACTTAAACTTTTCAATTATACATTATAAAACCTTTAACCCAAAATCCTAAGGTTGGAAGTTCAAACCCTAGAACCATAAAGCTTAATTTGGTCATCCACTACCAAGTTAGTTGGGTTATACATCTCAAGCTTAATCATGTGTACACATCATGTACCAACCACTTTCAAAATTCAAACACAAAACTGACTTCTTTCATAAAAGTTTCACAAAAATCATTAAATGTAGAAATCTCGTATACATAGTTTTTCAACAAATGTATTTTTTGCAATATCAAAAATTGATTTTGTTTTTTTGGTGGTTCTTTAAAGAGCATACTGCATCCAATGTTTTCTACAATTGAATGACAATTGTTATGAAATATTTTGCAAGGAAACATGTAATTATTTAAATGTTAAATGTTTTTTTGAGCATGCCATTCATGCACTTTGTTTTTCCTTTTTTCATTCTTTTGGGTAATTTTTTTATTCAACCAAGATTTTTCATAAAAAAGGTCTCATTTTGCACATTTACCATCTTGGTCAATTGTTAATTTTGGAATTTTCAAAAGTCCAAAATCAACTATATTATACATGATTTTAACCTTTCACCTCCATTTTGAAAGTTAAGTCCTTGAACATTATACCACAAAAGTTTTTATGTAACAAAATTACCCACCACAAAACTATAAACAATACATTAATACAACATAAATAAGAAAGTTTGTGAACCCTAGTTAAGCGAAGCTCAATCAACCTTAGTTTAGGCAAACTTAGGTTGTCATAGGCCATTTAGGTTAATGTAAACATACACATGTTGACTTAAGCTACCTAGGCCTATCTAGGTTGACCATTGACCAAGGCTAACTTAAGCTAATGTAACTCAATTTAGATTAACCTTAGCCTAAATTAAGTTAACATAGGTTAACCTTATGTTAACCTCGACCTCTCTAAGCTAACATAGGTTAATTTAAGACTCACTAAACTAATGTAAAGTAAATTAAAACTCATTGAACTTAACTCAAACTTACCAACATATCATAAGTTAACCTAAAATAACCTAAACACAACTAGCATGTTTGCAATGAATATAAGTAAACCTAAGTTAAACATAGGTTAAACATAGGTTAAATGTAGGTTAAACTTAAATTAATCTTGGTTAAACCTATTTAAATCTTGGATAAATTAAACATTTACTAAACCTAGACAAAACTAAAACTTGGTTGACCTTTGGTTAAAACTTGATTAAACTTATTTAAAATAAAGTTAAACCTATGTTAAACCTCAATTAAATCAAGGTTACCCAATGGCAAATTTTGATTAAACCTATGCTAACATATGTTTAATTTAAATTAACCAAGGTTCAACTTAATATAACCTCAGTAAAACCTAAGTTAATTTCAACTAAACCTAGGTTAAACCTTTGTTAATCATAGGTTAATCAAAGCTAAAGTTATGTTAATATTAAACTAGCCAAAGTTAAAGTTAGGCTAGACATAGGCTAATTAAAATTGACCAAAACTAACCTAGGAAATTCAAACTTACCATTTAAAATAAGATTTATAAACAAACTCCAACTATCATTTGAATAAATTACATTTATGTTGTAATTTATAGGTTTTTCAATCAAGCCAAATAACAAATACACATAATTAATGGAAAGGTTTATATCCATTCAACCTACTTCAATTTTCCACAACTTAATACACTTGCCCAATTTAATGAATTTTCATAATGCTTTTATCCCAAATTTGGAATATATGAGTTTGTCACCATTATAGGTCATCATAACTACCAAATGGGAATATCTATCTTTTCATGACCATCAAACCAAAGATATGTTTCATTTGATTGGAACTTTTTGATTATCAAAAAAAATATATTTCCCTTTTCACTAAAGGTTTACATGTTGTGTCCTTTTTTACTAAAATTGTTATTTTTATTATCCTATTTAGTTAATGTCACATTTGACCAGTAGTAAAAAAAGTCACCTTATTCAAATGATCTAGTTAGAAAACCAATGTCAAATTAAAACTCTTAAAAAACCATTTTCTTAGTAAAAAATGACAATTTAGTCAAATTGAATAGCTTGACAAACCATGATTTCTTATACTAAATTATCCAACACATGATACTAATATATCATATGCACATTATGTGTACATGTACAAATAGAAATTGGCCAAAATGTAAGCGCTTTATTTGCGACTACATGTGACTATTAATTATTTACAACTACATTTTGACATTTTTTCAACTATTTGTATGTAATAAAATATGTATGTCAATTTCAGATACAACATTTTACTACACAACTTTTACAAAAATATTTTGCAATTCCACTTAGTGTAAAATATTTTTCAATAAAAAGAATTCATTTTTCCAAAATCAAAAATTGAAGTTGAAAAACATTGTGGTTCTTTTGAAAAGCATACTTTATTTAGTATTTTCTAAAATCAAATGACACTTGTTACAAAATATTTTGCAAGGAAATTTTTTAACTAATTTTTTTTGGAATTTTTTTCTTTTGATTAAACAATACTTGTTTATATTGACAATCCTTTTTTTAATTTTCATATATACAAACCTTTTTTCAATTGCAAAATATTGTGCAAATGTTTTTTTTTCTTAAAATTGCAAAAGTATTATAAAACATAAAATTTCAGCCAAAAATTGCCACTTTCGAAAAATCAAAAATTAAAATTGAGAAAAAATTTGGTTATTGAATGATTGGTTAATGTTTCTTTTGTTTTATTGAATTTTTGTAACTCAATTTAAAACAATTGGAAGTCCAAATGATACACTAATATTTTTTCAAAAAAAAAACGGTACATGTCACCATATCATGAAGGGATTTTTTTTAAATCATCGTATTTAAACAATAGGTTTGAACATGTGACCAAAATATAGAAAGAATCCTCAATTTTTCTACTTTTCTATTTAATGTGTAGCCAAATTTGTAAGCATGCATGGGTGAACGTCTAATAATAATTGATGGATTCTTGGAAAATGAATGTGAACAAGAAAACTTGATTAATATGTTAAACAACGTGATGGTGGACTTGTAACTTGATGTAATTATATTATTATTTATATAATTATTTAAAGGTTAAGTTTGGTAGATTTTTTAATGGTTGAATTTAATAATTTAATTATGGTTTGGTCATAATTTCAATTAATATGCATTGACTCACACATGTTAATTCATGTGGAAATTCTTTGCCACATTAATGTGTATGTTGAATCACATGGGGAACCATGTGATGTGTAAACCTTAGGAAATTTCTTGTTTAGTTTTCTTTTGGTTAGTATGTGAATGTTTGTGATCTTTAGAGATACCTTCACTTGATGAAAATAAGTTATTGTATGAGCGCAAAATTTCATAAAATAAAATTGTAAAAGGAATTGATATTTTTGTTTTGAATTTTTTTGACATAGTTTATATGTGTGTGAAATCCATGGTAGGAGAATGGCATGACATATTAGTTATACATAAAAAATAGAAAGGTTAGAAAATATTTGTGCCAACAAGAACATAAATTTCCATAACTATGTAATACATATACATAGTTTTGGTTTTAAACCCGCTTGTGATCTACAAATGTTCCAAAATTGTGCCACCCTTTGTCATTTATGGACTTGATGAAAAAATATGTAGGAGGTATAGTGTGGATCGTGACAATGTCCATACATAATCTATTGCAAAAGAGAGTTAAGTTTTTTTTGTGTAAAAACAAACAACAATGGATCCAAGCTTTTGAGGCATCAATAAAGTTTAAATGTCTTGGCCTTAAGTGATGATAATGAAAAACCAAATATCTAGAATGAACCTTCACTAGATTTTGAAAACAAGCCATTCACACATAAGAAGGTTGCAAAATTGTTGAACGATTTGTTACACATTAGAAAAAGAATAAAGTACAAAAAGATGTGGTTTTTCCACACAGTAAACTTTGTGGTTTTCATCCATTACAATATACGATATGTGACATTTATTGTGGCATATATTACATAAAAATGACAATTGGACATTAGGCAATGACACATGTTCTATTTGTGTAATATGTGCTATTGCCTAACGTAGAATTGTCATTTTATTATATTATATGGCACACTAAACATCACATATTGTCAAATTTGTTTTTGGACAAAAAAATTTCACTCGCTTGAAGACAAAGAAAAGGGGTTGCAAAACTCACAAAGCTGCCATATTTTGAGGAGGGAAACATTAAATTCACCAAACTTAGACCATAGCTTTTAAGATGTGGCTAATATATAGCAAGGTTCCAAAGAAAATCTACTTTGATCGTTGGCTTGTGGCCAAACTTGGCTAGCCACTAAGTCCTCTTTTGGAGGGATGCCAATCCAACTACCTCACAAATTTGAAATATAAAGCCTTGCATATTATACATTGTAATGGATTAAACCACAAAGTATACCTCACACATGTGTCATGACTTTTTCTGTGAGAAAATCACATTCCCTTGTAATGATTCCCCTTATGGAAAAAATTAGCTTGATTCCACTTTGCAATATCACATGTGAATCCCAATTTCCCCTACAACTCCAAAAACCCATTTGTTTTGTATTTTATATGAGATCTAAAAGATGTTCCTCCCTACAAGGAAGCCATCAAAAAGTTGTTGCGTAAATATATAAAAAAGGTTGGCCTACTGCACTTCTCCACCAAAGAGATAGACTATCCCTTTAATATATTGACACTTTTTTTCTCCCTTTAGCTAGTTGCATATGCCCACTTAAAGCAACTCTGCTGCTCCTCAATATGTGACAGACAAATTAAAATTGGATGAAAAAAAATCAAAACATGCCAATTTGGCTTAGCAAAATGGTTTTGACCATGTATTTTTGCATAATTTGTTAAGGTTGGTTAAAGGCACAACAAAATTTTACATTTTAAAAAAAGTAATAATTATGATGTCATTATTTATTCTTGTTTTTTTAGGTTAATCATAATGATTGGTCTAAATGATTTATTATAAACTATATCACAAAGTTTTCAATCATGATTTCATAATGATAGTTGTACATTTAAAAAATATATATAGGTTCATATTGTTTAAACATGAATATCATCTGTTTAAAACACATATGAATTAGTGTTTTGCGTGTAAGTGTCAATAGCCATACATACGGTGTGTAAATCCAACATAAATGTAAATCATTTACACTTACAAGTCCAAATTTTTTACACTTGCACTTATCCTGTTGCAGGGTATATATATATAATTTTTACACTTCCATGAGGCCAGTGTAAATATTTGTCACATACACTTACACGGCCCCTTGTAAATGTTTTGGGATGTGTAAGTGTAAATACTAAAATTATTTGTAAAGTCACCCTGTCTTTGGGCCTCCTTTCAACCCCAAACCCTTCTTTCAGGGGTATCCATAAAATAAGGAAACTTATTAGATCTGGGAATGAAATGCTGAAAATTAGCATTTAAATGCACAAGGTTCAAGATTAATTATAGTGGCTTTACAAGTAATGGAGGCGCTAAGAAAAAGGAGAGACAAGGTGAAACTGAGTTCACCCACTCTTGAATGCTGATGTTTTTTTATTTTTTTGAATCTCCTCAAGTAAAAATCACATTTTTTATATTGTTATGTATTTACATTGTTTTATAGAGCCATGTAAAATTATATATATATATATATTATTATTTTTAAAAAAATTCCTACATTTACGTTGTTTTGTCAGACTGCGTAAAACTATATAAATAAATTTATTTTTACACTTACACAGACTATAAGTCCGAAACCATTTACACACACAACACTGGTATGAACCATGTGTATGTAAGATGAAAAGTTTTCATTCAAAATAAAATATTATATCCTTATTTATATATTTTTAATATGTATTTTAAATACACAAACTCATATGTGTCTAAACAATGCAAACTTATTTTTTTAAATCAATTACTAGTACCAAATCATGGTCCAAAAAGTTTATGTTGAGTGAGTGTCCCATAGGCTATTTACAGTTCCAGTTTCCATTTTATCGGGAAGCTCAAAAAAAACTAAATGACTAAACTTGGATGTGAGAAGTACGTTTGCAGGGACACATACTGAGCACCACTGAAGTTGCTCTTACTATACAAACTTCCTCAAATTTTGTATTGAGCAGCCAATCCAAACTAGTGACCTTGGGCAATGTTTTTTTTGGGACAAATTTTGTCATTTTCCCAACCAAAAACCAGAAATTTTTTGGGAATTTTTTTCTAGTGTAAATTTGAATAATTTTGCTAATATTTTGGAAAATTTTGGAGACATGCCCCTCCTAGAAGGTTTTCAATTTTTCCTTTATTAATTGTTGCTCCATACCTTGTACAGTCCCATTTGTGTCTTCTTAACCTTCCTGAAAATTGCCTCCAATCTTTGTACATTACTTTTGGAGTTTAACTATGATTCCATCTAGTGTGTTTGGTGTATTCCTACCAAATACTTTATTTTAATGATCAAAGAAAACCATCATAAAATAAAGAGCAATGGCTAGAAAGAATATTCATGAATTTCAAGTCGTCTAAAGTTGAAATATGTGATGCAGGCAAGGGTGAGCTATTTGAATTTGTAGAGATTTTGAGACATGAACATAAAAGCAAGTGTTTGATCCATGGATGCTATTTGTGTTTAGTGATGACTAGCACCCGGACTATTGAAACCTCATGAATCTTTGGCCAAAAATGTTTATTATTCCACAAAGAACTCAAGGTGGAATAAGGGTTTTAAGGTTGAAGTTTCTGAAGTTTCTTTAAACAAAAAAATTATATTGTAATAGAAGTCGGGCTTCAATATTGACTACAATTGTCATTTTGCATGTTTAGTTCATGGACCATTCTATTTCTATTTAAGTGGATGATTTGGATCGAAGGCATTGGTCCACATCTTGAGAGGAAGAAAGGATTAGTGAATTCTTACATTCAAGTGGACATTTGTAAATCCACAATAAATATGTTTATGGGAAATCTAATTCCTTGATAATGTATGATTTTTCTTTTGTTTTCATGTCTCTCACTCATGATGCGATGTCATGCTTTGGATCCAAGTAAATGCTCAAATCGCAACACAAGTTCAAAGCTTGCAAGAAAAGAAGGTGACACACTTAAATCATGTGCTAAGAACAAATATAATATGAAAATTTGATAAATGAAATCAAATAAAATTTAAGAGGAGCTTGCAATACAATATAGTATAGAATTTAAATGGGCCACAAATGTCCTAATTTTCAATCTGTCTTAAAAGAAAACAAACTATGAAGTAGTCTCTCAAGGGTTAGCTTTAAAAAAAAAACCTCACAAATAGACTTCAATAAGTGCCCAAAACAATTGAAAAGAAGCAAAAGATGAAAAACTATTGCCCTGTGATGGCATCTAATAAAGTCACAAAATAAAAATAAATACTAGCATACGTTTAAGGCATGAGGTCCCCGGTCTGAAAGACACCCAATGAAACATTCTTTCCAGGAATACAGAATTCTTTGTTGGCCAATTGTAGAGCAACCAAGTTGGTGGAAATGGATTTTGCAATTTTTTCAAGTACTTCAGCTTCACTATGAAGTGCAGTTGCAACAACAGCTTTGGGAGTCCTGAAGAGTGAGGCTCCAGCAATCTGCAGTATGACAGACACATGTGATTTTGGTTAGAATTGAAAGCTATTGTTTCACTTCTGTAAGTGAGACAAAATCATGCCTGCAAATAACTAACTTATTTTTTCACAAATTCACTTAGAACTTTTTCAGAAACTGTCTTATATATGATAAGAATGTTATAAATGTTACAAAAAAATTTTGCTGTTGTGACAAAAACTTGAATTTTTGTAAACTTGGGCTGAAATGTGATACACAATTGCTGTAGATATTGAATACTACTTAATTGGCATCATTGGGTGGGGCTATTAGTCAGCGATTTTGTACATACCAGTGTGCCAGGGTTCTCGCTGTTGAGAGCTGAGATGAAGCTGGCAGTTTTAGTGCCCAAGTTGATTTCAAAATGCAACAAGGCTCTTGGAAATAATGTGGCATCTCCTGGATAGAGAATGTCGAAATGTGCCTCTCCTGTAGCCCCGACAAAAAAAATGAAAATGCTTGTAGGAATTATACCCATAATTACAGAATAAGGATTGTGCAAACATGAGAGAAGAAGCACTACTTACTTGCCCATGTATTTGAATTTAGTATAAGCTTGGTTAAAGAAGTGCAATAGAGTTGACAAGCATACATGTCTCATCAAAAAGAGTTTTATGACAGATGAAAACTCGAGAGGTCACATTGATCACCTGCTGTGTCAATGAAGCCCACTTGCATCGGGCCGCCACTAATTAGTGAGACCAGTTCAGATGCTCGGGGATGTGTGTGTGGCACATTCACTCCACATGGCAACAACTCAAATCGCACGACTGTTATGCCTTGTCCTCTGCAAACACCTCACATACATAATAAACTTATTCCTAAATGTAAGGAAACTTAATAACAACACAACCAATTTGGTGATAAAGCAAGAGGAAATTAAAAATATTTGTCAAAAAAAAACATCGATACTTAGCAAGATGCGAAATCCCTTTTACTCTTAATTTGTGGATTACTTCAATTTGAAGTACATTGCAAATCCCCAAATTAGTAAAACCACAATGCACATAACATCTAGATCCAACAACCAGTTAACAATCAACTTTGGGTATGCAATTTGAAGGTAAAGATCTAAGAAAATGGGACATTATATTATCATTCCCATGAGACATTCCATGCCAAGTCTATGCAATCAGTTATATGCAAAGACTTGATGTTAAGAATTCTTCTAACAAAAGGATAGCAAAAAAAGAGATAGTAGAAGATGAGAAAGCAGTCAAAAAATGTATATACATGGAGGCAGGAAAATTTGATGTGCTGAGAGCAGCACGAACACCTCCAGGGCCAGTTGTGACATTAGCATTGCGAAAGACATTATGGAGAGTGAAGCTTTTGACATTCGCTGGATTGTCCACCAATGGGTCAGGGTCAGAGGCATTCACTGGCATGCCAATGCAAACCAACACTAGAATCACAACTAAACACAACAATCCCTGGATTTGGTAATGCTGTCCCATGGTTTTGCCTAAAGCACGTAAGAGGCAATCTTGTGCATACACCGAAAAAGAGAGAAATTGGAAGAGTGATGATGCACAAGGTTGCAAGACCAGTCTGAGTGAATGAAAGCTCGGAAGTGAATGCAGAGTGTGAAGATTTCAGCAGCATCCCAAGTTGTTATATACTATATGTCTACTGCTGAACCTCTTGCACATAATTCATAAGGTCTACTACAGTATGTTGAAACATAGTCTCTTTGAAGGGGGTTCCAGCTGGGGCCTATTTGTGCTTGATGCAATCTACACATCTTCATAGCATACATTTGTGTGCAAGTGGTGGGGACCATTGTGGAAATTTGACCAAATTTTTTTTCTCTAAAAACTTTGAGGAATATCATGAGAGAGGTTGTTGACATGAAAGCTTTGTTTCATTGAAGGGTTTTTGAAAATTTTGTCTTTCCAGTGACCAGGTAAAATTGAATGACCAGACCAAATGATATCATATTGGGTACTAATAGAAGACCAAAAACAAATACATCATTTGGTGGGAACTTAAGCATGATTCAGTTCGTGTACAGATTGGTTACATATTGGTTAGAACACCGGTTAGTTAATGGTTAGGATTTAGTTTGAATTTGATCTTGAGCTTCATATGTGAGGAGCCCAACCCATCATATGGATTTGGTGGGGGGAAAGAAAGATGAAGGACATAGTGCCCAAATAAATTAGCTTGATCATGCCACAAAAAAATTTCATTAGACTTAGAATCAAGCTACTTCATTTTTTTGGTGTCATGATGGATCAACTTTCTATTTGCATTGTAATGTGTTTTAGTGATGGGTTCACATTTTTTTTAGGGTATCTCAATTGATTGGGTTGTGTTTATTTTTGACCTTTCTCTTTTCCACAAGCCATTTTGTGATGGGCTCAAATGAGCTAAATTGGGATGTCAGATTGGGACAATAGGATCCCCAAGGAGCCCCAAGGTGGACCCATTATGCCCCCCATGGGCTACCTTTGACCATACATAATGATAGCATGACACCCATATTGGGAAGCAATTATTCTATTTTAAAAGCAAACTATGCAAAAATGTTGGTCCAAAACCATTTTAGCTTAGCCAAACTGGCATGCTTTGACTTTTCTTCATCAACTTTTAATTTGTAGGTTTCACATATTGAGCACTGGTGGAGTTGCTGTTATGTAAGCAACTGAACTTCAAGCCCCAATTGATGGGTTTGAGTTTGGACAGTTAGCAATTAAATTATTTCATAGCCAAAATCTAGTGATAAATTATGGTGCCATTGAATTCTAGGTGTCTAGGACTTGACATTACCACCAATTAGGTTGCAATCCAAAGTCAGCCAGTCACTAACTATTGACTTTGAGTTTTTGTACTTGATGACCAAATTATGTCGTGACTGGAACTTGTTTCCAACTGGTGCCACCAATTTTTTGCATATGCTAAATTCCAGTTGTAATAGTTGGGAAGCAAATTTCAGTCCCCAAAGCCAATTTGCAACTATTGACATTAAAGTTTGCACCCTAGGAATTGAGAGCATAATGGTAAAATCACTCACACAAGTTGGTGACATTATCTCAATTGCACAAACTTCAGTTGTGAGATAATATTTTATTGCAAAGTCGCAAAGCATTGTTTCTTTTCAGCGTGTGACTAAATTTTGGCAGCAACACAATTTGATGACCAATTTTGATTGTCAATTGCTAAAATAATAAAAATTTGGCCAGACTAGTTCGGAATCAAGTTTTGATCATGGCATAATCGGATTGCAAATTTTGGTCACCAAGTATTCACCACGTGTTAAGTTTTGATTTCACCAGTTAGTTGATCATCAAATTTTGGTCACAACCTAATTAAGTAGCCAAAATTAGCTATGGTCCTCCATTTTTGTAGTTGATGTAATTGACTCCAATCATTCATCCATGGACATGGATTGCTTGTTGTCACATTTTATCCATCCAATTGCATTTGGTTAAACAATTTAACCCATTAATCCATTTGGATCATTGTAACAAAATATGTGTCAATAGTTTGACATTAGTGTAAGATGTAACATGTTTACCTTTGAGTTCATTGACTTGTGTTTCTTTGTCCCTTCTTTTTGTCATACAATTTTGGATGGGCTAAAATTGAAGCCCTTGTGAGGGGCCCCATGGTCTATAACCTTTGACTTCCTCACCTATAAATAAACTCCACTAAGGCCCTTGTCAAACATTAGAAAAACTTTGTTGATTATTAAATTCCCCAAAGCCTGATGTATTTTGTCAACTCTTTGAGAGAGAGAGAGAGAGAGAGAGAGGTGAAATTTTTTAAACAACATAACTTAAGGGTCATAGGCTTACATCTCAAAGTTAGCTTTGATTGGCTTAGTTAACTCTAATGGTCACTTAAGATACAATCTAAACAACTTGCATGTGAGGTCAGTAGGGGTAATTAAAATTCATGATAAGTAGGAACATATTAGGCCCATATTTACTTTTACAATTTTTATAGCCATATTTGGCTAAATTGTTTTATGGATGAGCATCACTCATGCTACATGACAAAATTGAAAAAAAAAAATGACCGGCTAAAATAAGAGTGGTTTTTGAATGTCAACTTTGACTTTTAATCCCTAGATTTTATTTCAAATTCACTATAGTTGACTAGATTAGGATTGGATGGGATCGTAGTTCTAAAAGTTTAGCTTTTGACAGCAAATGACAATAAGATGAAAATAAGATGACACTTATTTTCAAAAAAAAAGTTTTATATTTCCAAATATTTTGATTTAGATGAAAATCTTAGTTTCTTTGAAGGAACATAATGGTAATGAAATATTGTTACAAGTGTACAACTTTAATTTCTTCAAAATAGGCCTTGGACCCAAGTTTTAGTTTTAATAGATCCTTCAACTCTTAAGGATAAGGGCAAACCTTAGAGTGCTTGTTCTTTGTATTTTCCCAATTAGACTTTAGTCAACTTGATTCATAATTGAGACCAAAAATTGGTTCTCCCATGAATAGAAGTATTGCCAACCCTTAGAAAACTAGACATTTTGGTGTCAACAAATTTAGTTGACCTAAACATAAGGTGACCATCAATGTTCTTTCGTCAACTTTTGGATGTTGAGCAAATGGAAATTATCCATTTATTTATGACTACTTGATGATTTTTTAAAGAATTCCCAAAAAAGTCTCCCAACAGAATGGCAATAAATGCCCCAACTCATCATTTGGGCCACAAATATTGTTGAAATTTGAAGACAAAGTTGACAAAATCTAAAAAGTTATTGTTGTGAACAATATAAGAGTTAGGTTATTAATAGGAGTCAATTTTTTCTATTGGACCACCTATTTAAAAATGGATATCTTGAACTTATTGGTGCAAAATAACAAATTAAAATCTATAATAGTAAAGATGAATGTTGTGCATTTAAGTATAAATCATCAATTTACATGCACAAGTTTTTACACTCACATTGTTTGTTGAACATATAGTTTTATTACACTTTCACCACATGTGTGCATATATTTTTGAAATACAACACACATCACTATGTATACTTCTTTTCGCATGTAATTGTAAATGATGGTGTAATACCCTAATTTGTTATTTGCCCTAATCTTTTGTGCAAGAATGAAAAAACAAATGATGAACACAATACAAAATATGTATACATATTGCATTTCTCCTTTTTTTCTCTTTTAGATTAAGATAATGGCTATGGAAATGGAGCTAGTTCAACCCAAAAAATGAAAAAAAGGGTGAAAGGGGAAAATGGTAGGCATGAGGAAAAAAAGAGATAGGCAAGAAAGAAGAGAGAGCTAGATTTGGAGTATGTAGGACTGATATTTTGCAAAGTCCTTTTCATAGTGATCTTGTGAGCTCCTAAATGTTGTTCCCCTTTGTTTAAGTTATTTAAAATGTCATTGACAACATTTTTGTTAATTCAAAATTCTTTGCGTTTTTTAAAGCTTCAATAACATGGTTTTAGGTGTATTTCTTACACCTTTTTGCCATCTTTGTCATTTTGCACTCCCCTTTCTTATGGTTGTTTTACAATTCTTTTATTGTAGTCTTACATAACAAGGTTTAGAATAAGTGTTAGAAGGTGGATTATTGGATCTAAATTACAAGGCAAATTACCAAAACACAATCACAAGGAAAATTACTTGATGAGAAAAATAATCATTACTAAATTTGATTTTTTATTGTGGTAAATTGGTAATTATGAATACTTGGTAATTGGTAGAAATTATTATAAACCCACTACCTTCATTATTTTAAAAGATATTTGGTACCTCCAATGTCTTAAAAAATAATTTAGCTATGCTTCTAGAAGCATGAATAGAAGGGTAGAGTTTAGCCAATTAAATAAAATGTAAGTTGGCTTGGAAGTGTTTGTAGAAGGATTTGTAGGAGCTAGGTGAATGAACCACCACTCTTTCCTAAAAGTAAAAGGAGGCCACATGAGGGGTTGAATTTTTTATCTTGAGCATAGTATGTTGCATAGTATATGATGATAAAATGTTGTTAGGATGTTGTTTTCTAGTTTGTTTTTATGTTGGTTTGATAGTGTAGTGGAACAGAAAGTAGTCAAAATAAAGGGCAACCATTGGGAACTTTCTAGTGATTACATCCTACCTTGGTGTTTGAAGTTGTGAAATGTGAAGGTTTTGTGTGGGAAAGTATTAAGTGCTAATGATGTTACAAGGTTGCTAAGGCAGTCTCATTCTTTCCACTATGACGAAATTGGGATAATGCTTGAAGATGCATTATTATTTTACCATGTTATTTTATTGTTTGTGTGTGGTAAAGTTTATCTATACATATGTTGTGGTAGTTGGCATTTGGTGGACATGGTTAGGTGAGTCACTTTTGACCTATTGAGAATCCATTTTTAACACTAGCTAAAATTCTCACATTTTGATAATTAACACCTTATGCATCTAAAATATAATTCCTTATCTTTCCATTTAAAAAAAAGCAATGTTGTACATGGTTAAACATTAAATATTTATTTATTATTTAATCATATAGGGATTTATTCAATGCATCTTACTCTTAAACACCTCATTTGATGTTATATATATATAATTTTCAAAAAACATTTGAATCTACTATGGCATTTTTTTTAATCCATGTGTAAATTTCTATTTTTTTGATAAAGAGAGTCTTAGTGATTTAAAAAGTCCACTATGATTTCATTTTTTTCTTAGAATTAGTCCACAATTTTAAATATGATTCCCAATAAAATTTATTTGCAATATGGATAACTAAAAACAATGACAATGTTAATGGAATATAACATTACATTTAAAGCATCTATAATTTAGAAAACTTGTGATTATGATGATCCACATTGTCCCCCTAATTATGCTTTCATTTGACCACAATAATTTATGTCAAACCTTCATTTTTGTAATATTCATTGTTGAGGGTAATTACCACCTACCAACAAAGGTGGTCAAAGTGAATTTTTGTGTATGAATGTTATTGTTGTCCCGAGCTAATGGATGCACATGAGTAGATTTTGGGTGCACCCATCCAATTGATGGGTTGTTTTGAAGTCTACCCAACTACTTGTCGGGTTTCTTTTCAAGATATGAATGTTGAGTAACTAATTTAATTATGCTTCTATATCATTTTATTTTTATGGGTTGCCACTTGCGTTTTTATATCATGAGGTTTCATTTCACTATGAAATGTAAAAAATAAATTCATATGATTAATTTTTAAATGATTTTTTTTTTATAAACATACAAATAATTATCTTCAATTCCTTCAAATCTATAAATGTTTTAAATTAATTTGATGTTATTTTCAAAATTCAATAAGGCTTTGATGAAGATTTAATGAAAAAAATATAATGAAAAAAAAATTAATTGATTAATTTGTTTGTATTGTTGTTGCATTTAATGTTATAAAAATTATTATTGCCCTGAGATAGTAGACATGCATGTTTATGATTTTAGGTTATACCAAGCATGTATGGAGCAGACACAACTAGTTAGTCAATGGACTACCAACTTGTTTAATGTCTTGTTGCAAATTTATTTTTGCCTTGTGACTTAATAGTTTTTAGTCTTTGACAAGGAAATGAAAAATTGTGTCCTTAAATGAACCTTTTTATCAATGAGTTCCTTCATGTTGTTCCACTTCATGTACATTTTTTGCAAGTGTAAATGGTGTTCTTGTGGTCTTATTGCAATTCCTAACATTGTTGTAAGTTTCATTATAAATTTTATATTTTAGGTGAGCTCCACCCATTATCATCTTGCACATGTTTTCATTGTGGTCTTTCCTTATTGTTGAGAAATCCACAATTGTTAATGATAAGTGTGAGGTGCAATACCTTCATTTTTTTACAAACCATAATCTCCAATGATAATGCAAAATGTAATACATTCCTTTTCTTATAAACCATAATCTTCCATCACCGTGTGAGGTGCAACATTGTTATTTTGTTATAAACCTTAAGTTTTTGTGTGAGAATGATCATGATACCACAATGTATTTTGTAACCACATATTCCATTGTATTATCTCTTCATAGAATGTACAAGAGTTTGATTCTAATTCATAAATGATTTATTTTACAACAATGGAATTGAAAGAAAAATTCATGATGCATGTTCTAGTTTTATTTGTGGAATTATGGCAAGTGGGCAAGGGCATTTAGACTTAGAGGTTTTAAGCCAAATGATGAAGACAACCTTAGTTTCCTAAATGAAGAAATATTTCATATTTCCTTGCCTTTGTATGATGCTACATTGAAGGGCATTTTGGCTTGTTCATCCTCATGTTTTAGTAGAAACATTGAGACCTTTGGCATTCAAGAATCTTGATTGGCAAAAACTTTATTGAGTTTGCATAAACACATCAAATTTTAAGTTTATAATTAATGATGTGTAAAACCGCATAAATATATGTGTTTTGTGTGTGTGTTTTACACTTACCTTGCTTTACATGGGATGAATTATCTTTACATAATTTTACATTTATAACATTTTAAAATTATACACTTACACGAATGTAAATGAAAAATATACACTTACATTAACACATGAAATGTATGTATATTTCATATACATTTACACTTATGCAACATATATATCAAAATCCATATACACGTACAACATTCATATGAACAATATTGTCCAATTTTTAGTTTTGAAATGAATCTTTTATTTTAATTTTCACTTTTTTCTGGGATAGAACCTTTGGTGTCATTTTGAAAATGATTATTTGGATTTGTAAAGAAAATTACTTTTGGTTTTTTCCCCCAAAAATTGTAGATACACGTTATGTATGCATAGCCCAAGAAAAAATATTTGTATAATATTAATCTTGTCTACTTACTTCATACAATTTTATAATATGCACCTAATATAAAATAATATATACTAATTAATTTGTGCAACAAATAACAAAGTGGTTGTTTACTTCAAAATAAGGCCTTCCTTTTGCAACAATATGGTCACAAACTTTACAATTACATTGGTCCAATATTGTATTCATGTTTCATCATATAATTATTTTTGCATTGTATTTATGTTTTGATCTATTTTGATACTTTGGTTGGTATTGGGACTCTACTATTCTTAGTAACATTAATAAATTTGCTAGTTGATTTGTGAAACATTCAAAAACATTTTGCAATCATACATTAAACAACCAACAAAACATTTTGAAACATTTTACACCAATTCATATTATAAATATATATGATATACTAAATTCAAATCCATTAATAACATGATACAAAGCTCATAAAATTGCTTACAAATATTACTACACACTAAAAAAGCTCTTGCAAAAAATATGGTCTCAATCTTTACATTATACTTATATTTACATTATACTTATATGTTTACTTGTCCTCAATTACCTTCAAAAAATTGAGTGTCAGTACTAAAGTGACATAACATGGAGCTCAAGTTTGGTAAACACTTAATAAGATATTGAGTAATAGTTGATTGTTTCAATATACAAGTTATGATTGATGAACTTGTAGAACTTATGTTAAAAGGGTTGAAAGTTGATCCTTTGATAGGTAAAAGCATTCAACTAAAAGGAGTAAGTAAAATGGGTTATAGGTGCAGATATTATACTAATATATATTGGCCTTGCCTTGTATTGTGTTGAGAATCATTATAAAGTATAGTAGCTTCAAGGGATTTTATCCCCTAAAAACTATGTGAGATGATTCATCCTAATTTGGTTGAAAAAACATTCACATTCATCTTTTGACATTTTGTTTTTTCCTCAACCTTCTCAAATATGTACCCAACCTCAAGCAACTTCATCACCGATCTATAACCTACAAAACTAAATATGAAACTACTTTCTCCAAAAATGATTATGGCACCCATCGTATGCAAAATTCATGTAATTCTTTCAAATGTGACAATGTGATTGAAAAAAATTCAAATACAAATTTCTTTTTCTTTTTTTAATTTGAAAATTTGCACAAATGTGAAAAATAAATATGAAAAGGGAATATCTAACCACTTTTGTTTTTTGAGAAAAAAGTCATTAGAATTTCAAAAAATTGAAAATCATGTTGTGACATTTCTTTATTTGTTTTGGTTTGGTAAAAAAAATAAAAATGTTTAAATAAGTTTGTAGAAAATGTCATCATTTAATGTGAGATCCCTTTTGGGTTCTTCATAATTAATATGATGTTAAAAAATGAAAAATATAATCATGACAATATGTTTTTACAACAACATGATGATGTACATTAAAATAGGTTTTATTTTTATCTTTTCCCTAGTTACGACCAATTTAACATACAATATTGATTGTTGATATTAAATTAATGGCAGGTCCATTGTGTATAACACATCTTGTTAAACGAATGGTAGGTTTTACAAAAAGACCATGTTGACAAAGAAATACCAAATTAACAAAAGGAAAGGAATTTGACATTTTGTGTGCATGCTAGCTCATTTCATTGGCTATCTACCCTATTTTAACTTTCCCAATTGACTTGGCCTACTCCTCCTTAAACCTTATCCTTTAAGCCTACCTTCATTGTCTCCACCCTATACTTTGCTCACAAGAAGTTCCACAATGCCTCTATTCCAAGGGATAGAGCCAACAAAGGAACAAGGTGACCAACAAAGGACATGGAAGTCATCCTATTGATTTGGATGATAAATTACAAGAAAGTTGCCAAATTGTTCACTTGTTAACATGGTGAACTTATTATGGTCCTTTATTTACTATCACATCATACATTTTTTGCTGTAGTAGGATGTTTCATGTCTTTTTTTTTCGCCTTTCAACTAGGTCCCTTGGGTCTCTTGCAATCATCTCAAAATGGGCTGTGGATCTCGAAAGATTGCATTCCAAAAACTGCATAATCAAACTCAATGGCATTTGTGGGAATTTCTTGTTTGAACATTTTACTTAAGAATCCAGAGCTCATAAGAGCATTTTTACACAAAGAGTTCTACTTTTCTTTCGATTCTCATCAAATTCCTCACTTTAGCCTATAGAGCTGTTGTGGTGCACCCCATCTTTATCGTGTTTGTTGCAGGGTAAAGATAGTATCTGTTAAAGTTGAATCATACATTACTTGATAGCTTCAAACAATTTCTTGCAGTTTTTTTGCAGAATCTTTCTTGAGTCTCACAGCATTGGTATTAAGAAACATTGTTGTTACTTGACATCACCATTTTGGGCATAAATCATGGTTAAGATGCATGTCTGCATCCCAACTACTAATGTGGTTGAAAGATGCATCAAGCTGTGAACTTGAAAACGCATCATGTTTTGAATGAACAGGCATAAATGCTCCGGAGAGTTGCTCAAATTGCCACTACAAGAAAAACACTAATAATTCAATTGGGAGCCAAATTCTTCAAAACAAGCATATTTGGTTCATGTTCAGTGAATTCTAAAAAGGTGACCCTGCAAATGTACCAAGATGCAGCAGCTGCTACCATCCCCTGATAACTGGGAAGGCAATCTGCTCCATCTGTGATTTCAGGTCTTTTGCCGTGTTTCCAACATTCCTTGCCAAGCAGCAATTTCAACCTTGGGAATAGAAGAGTTCCAGTGAGGTGTTCATTGGAAAAACGGTGGTGCACTGTTGTCTTGAGTCTCACCTCTGCAACTCTGTAGTCACCCTGTTCATTTCAATGAGGATTCATCAAGCAAACAGCTTACTGTCTACGTCAAAACATGCTGAGATAGGCCACAAGCAATGCCCAAGCTTTGACTTGGTTAGCAGGATCTGCAAGTCACAGGACATTATGCACTCCAGGAAACAGAACTTATTAATAGTAATAAGTAGGACTTATTAACATTATGATAATGCTCACCCCCTTGGTCATCCTGTCAAGACTTCCATTTGCAAAGACATTACTAGCTTTATTTCTAACTTGATACCAAAACTAATGAGTTTGGTATCTGATCAAATTCAAAAGCGTGTTGTAGGTCCATAGACAAAGTCACTAAGGACTTCAAGACAGATACTCTATGTGTGACATACAAATGATACATGGTGATGATAAATACAATAATTTGCTAATGCCCAGCAATTGCTGGAACAGGCATTTCCAAGAGTGCTTCTGACTCCTCATTATCAGTGTCCCGTACAATCACTCGTGATGGAAGAATAATCGCAGCAATGGGCAAGTCCAGTCCCCCACTCTCATCAATTATGAGACGTAGTTTCTCGTCTGTATACAAATGGGCATGGTGCCCACTCACAACCAGAACACCCTTCTCAGCCAGCTCCTGCATTCAGATATTGAATCCTCAGTTCCTTCTCCAAGAATCTCCAAGAGAACTTAATACTATATTGATTAACTCCAAAAATGTGTTTTGTTAAGAGCCTTACCAAATAGAAGTGTCCCGAGAATGAAAAATCAAGGAACATGATTAACACAACATGAAAATTTGAGCCTCCTCAAACCCTTTGCAATCTTACACATTTGCAAACCCAAAAAACTAGAAAAAGCACCAAATCCAACTCCGGATACTCAGGAATAGAAATCCCAGCAAAGAGCTGAAAACTTCCCAAAACTGGCAACTTTTGGAACAAGCCCCTCAAATTCTAAAGCCATGATCACAAGTGAAGAATAGAAGCTGGCTATGTGAATAATGCATTGGAAAACCTATTACCCTAGAAACAAGGTACTTTGAATTCAGGTTATCTCTGTCTGTATTGTAAGCTACAACTTCACATTGCATTCACCTCAACTTGAATCCAAAGTAGATTTTCAGACAAGCAAGAGAGTAAAAACTTACTGGTGGTGTGTTCCAAACATTTTTCCGACCTGCCAGAGGTTCCACACGAGGGGCAGTCACATCCCTGTTCCGCAGACTTTGAAGCTGTGGCTCAACAGGCTTTGATGACTCCAGGCCTGCATGGACTGCTATTAACTTTGTGTAGCTTGTTTTTGGGTCCCCTGTGTCATCTCCCTCCTTAAACCCACAAAATGAGAACACATGGAACAATCCTGAACACAACAAGGGTGAGCTGTCCACTTAATCCTGACATGTAGCTATTGGTACCACTTGGTAATGTACAAAAACCATTCCATGTATTCTCTCAAAATAAGGGAATGTAACATACATACAGAATCTCAAGTTGAATCTGACAACCCAAACCATGAATGGATGATAGAAGGTTCAGCCAAAATGGAGAAAAAAATTGCCAAACAGAAGGCCACAAGCCTTTAGATGGAACAGAAATATAAATATACACACAGAAGAGCTTCTCCAAGGTGTATTTCATATTCAGCACTTAGTTTACAGAAAAATGGTCAGACTAAGAAAGCGTACCTGTTCATGAACCCAAACTAAGTTCCGCAGAAATTCCCGATGGGATTCAGGCATAGCTGCAAGTAAACCTACCATGACAGTCATTGCAAATCAACTTCATGAGTACACAGACAGAAGGAAAGAGCCTTATACAGTAATGCCTCATCCTTAAAACCTACATTAACACAACTGAAGAGCCTAAAAACATGAACCCTTTCAACTACACTTCCATACATATTTCCACAGTGCTAATCTCAATGAGCTTCATCAATCTATCTATCTTCATAGATTCATTCCAAATGTGCAAATCGAGCACTCAATCAAATTTCCAATTTGCAGCAGCATTTTATACTAAGAGATGTGTGTTCACCCTAGTAGATCATTGTGAGAAGTAGTACCAGCTCGATCACCATGAGCAACACCATAGGATGTGAAAGTGGGCTCAGCATCATAGATAGAACCCTGGTAAAACACTCCCTTCACAGCATTGAAGGCGATTTTGATTCTGCCACCCCATCGTCGTCCCTTCAAAGCAAAAAGCATGGAAAAAAACAGCATCTCAACAACAACTCCCACCTTGAAGACAAAGTAGTTTGTAGCTAGGGTTTTCTATCCTCTGAATCAAGAAGAAGAAGTTATGTAGCAGTCTTCCATTCCAAAGCTCAATCTATTTATGCTTGTTGTATCATCTATCTCATCATGTCCGACTTCAGGAAAGAAACTTTCATCAATGAATGGATGATCTAAACACTGCGTTTTACTCTAAGAAATGCCATTCTTCCACCCTTAATTGTATTGGAATTGCAGATAGGGTTTCAGAACTTCAAGCTCATGTCATCTCAAGAGTCTGAGAACTATGGAGATGAGATCAGAAAGTCCCCTTGTTGAGGACCTCTTGAGGACAGTTTCTCAGATTCACAAACTCACCAGTAAGAGGCGAGGAAGAAGTGGCGTAGAGAAAGATGATAGAAGAGGAACAAGAACAAGACAAGGTTGCGATCCTTTCTTTCTTTACCTGGACATGGACATCTTCCTCGCCATCGCCGCTCCACCAGCCTTCTTTCTCCTGGCTTCTCTCGAACTCAGCCCATGTGGATTTGAACTGGAATCCATCGGGCGCATCCGGCAACGCTCCAACGAAAGCTGCAAACGCTAGGTCGTGGTTGCCACAAAGAAACACATGTTTCTGCTGCGGATAGCGACGAGGCAAAGAGATGAGAAAGTCCAGCACTTGCGCCGTTTGCAAGCCTCTGTCGCAGTAATCCCCCAAGAAGATCACTGTACTCTTGTGAAAGTCTTCTATCGTCACTTCTAGATTGTGCCACAGCTTATAGAGCCTGTCGGCATGGCCATGAATGTCTCCCACACAGATCGTAAGCTTGCCACTGTTTGCTGCCATTTCCTGCTTTCGTGCGCTACGCTTCTTCCCTCCCCCGCTCGATGTCGAGGTCTTCTTCGCCGTTTTGCATCCACAGACGGGCCTACGAACCTTCGCATCAACAAGCCTACAACGTCCTTCTATTTCTGCTGCCCTTTATCGATCCATCTGCACGCACTTTATGGTTCTAGTAACGATCCGGGGGTATCTCCTTTCTCAATGGAAAGATGAAGACTGAGGCAACAAAATCGATTGTTTGGAGGGACAGACTGGGATCTATGACAGAAGAAACAATTGCAGTCTTCAATCTCTTCCATGATGTAAAGAAGAGATGGAACAACGTAACATGATTGCAAATCTCCTGACTCCAAGTCTCTTGACGAGAATTATGCATACAAACACAACAATTGCGACTGCAGAAGCTCAAGAACAACCATTTCCAAGGAAAGCAGAAGGATATGACTACTCCAGCTCTCTTGATGAGGATGATGCATAGAAAACACAACAATTGCAACTGCAAAAGGTGAAGAACAACAACCACCAAGACAGCAGAAGAAAAATATGAAAATGCCAAGGTGAAGGAAAAAAAAACAAAAAGCATGGCCACTACAACAATGTCCACTCCATGTCCTTCTGCTCACATTTGGTATCAAACTTGCTCTTGTGCCAACAAATGATATATATTTATTCATCACCATCTCATCACAGCTGCTGTTGTCTGGTGTGTGGAACAACAATCTGAAGTGCCCATTTTGCATTTTGCACTTCTGTGATCCAAAAAACACATTGTGAACTGTCTGTTGTCTCCATGAGAACATTGGCTAGGAGACATTTTGTCAGAAGTTGTTGCCATGCTATGTGAAATGGCTACAAAAATCCTCCAAAATAGTTCTCAGAATCCCCCAACCTTCTTCACAAAACAGTCTTCAAAAGAAGCTCAAACAAAAGACCTGTACCTTCACTATATCAAATGTGGTATTGTCCATTCCACATAAACACTGAAACTTAAGAGGGATCAGATGCAATATGCAATGCACTCCTGCCATCCAACTAGAGATATACATGAGCTTCTGACTGTTGGCACAATGGTTTGATCAAGTAGCTACTTCTTGTACTCTCTACCAGGTCCCTAAACCCTAGATTTCTGGAAGTTAGGTCCAGGAAACTTACACTTTGTGGAAAAATAGTTGAGCTTCTTGACATCCACATATGTGAGCAGCAGTCAAGGTTTCTAAGACTTGTAAATAACTCCACCCAAATGAATCAGAAACGAACTGTACCGACCTCTTATGTATGCTTCACCTAGAAGACCAACACTCATTGAACCTAAAACCTCTTCTAAAATGCAGACTTCAGGGAAACCTCAACAACTGCAGAAGTACAGATTTGTACAATTACAAAGAAAGCCAACTTCAGTCAGTTAAAGCTCGTAGGTGCCACATGGTTCTGTACAAGGGTCCATCAACCAAGATTTTCTTGGTGAAAAGAGGATTTGCTGAAGTACCAAGCAAAAAATGATCATGATAACCATGTTAAGACAGTCTATCCAATATCATCCACATTGTGGTGTGTTGCCATCTTGTCTGCTTTCATCTTTGCAGCTCCCATATCAAGAGCCTGACAACCCTTTTATCCTTGAAAGCCAGCTGTTACATGCTTTGTTCAGGAAATCGAAACCCTAAATTCAAGACCCCCTGTCTGACTGCCGACTCTGACAAATAATCAAGGACTGAGTAAAAGAAGAATGATCACACCATGGAATCATATTCCCAACCAACAAATGGTGTTAGAGAGAGAGCTTTCAAACACTTCACAACAGCAAAACCCATGCATGCCTATCATATTTGGGGATTACAGCCACCTTGAGGAATTGACATTTCCACAGTGACTGTTGGTGGCATTGATATATTGATGCAGACATAGCAATCGACAGATAGAAAAGTTCTGAACCATGCACTTGGATTTCAATGTGCTTCTCAGTCTCAAGGGCGTCATCTCTATCTATAACCAGTAATGCCTTTATAAATTGGACAATAAGAAATAAACCAAGTCCATAGTTGAACCTTATTTTCAGCTCTGTCAAAACAAGAGCCAACAACACTGTTGGATCTCCAAACCCAACTGCATCAAAATCAGTCTTCTTCAGTCTCCCATAAGCTACTAATGTAAAACACATAGAAATATGGAACACAAATTGCTATCTGCTAAGTCCACTACCAGAACCCCTCAAGGACAAGAAAACCTGATACAATCCCTGAAAGAAAAAGCATGGGAGGAGGACCAACACAAGTCCACCTTTTGCCCCTAGAACTTGCTGTCGCCACAGGCTCTCCAGGTATTGCAAATCTCGTCCTCTATGCTTTCTCCTTATCCGCCCAATGGCCCTTATGTCCGTCCGTCTGCAATTTCTTCACATCAGCAACAAATTTCTTCGTATGAGCAACAGCCACAATGCTCTTCTGCTCTAAACCCTAATTCTATTTCTCTCTTTGTTGAGCTCCAAACCCTAATAATAATGTTTTGAAATTCTAATTTGATGATTTGGTTCCTCTTTTTTTTTTAATTTCTTTTTTCCTTTTGGACAGAAAGTGAAGAATGCCTTATTTCATGGTTTTTTCCTCATTTTTAAAAATAAAATTTTATATATGATTTAAAAATATTTTATGACCTCGTTTTAAATTCTAGTGACAATATGATTCGGAGAAATTAGTTTAGGCTGGACAACTTTAGATTTTATAAATCACTTGAATAGTTTTAAACTAGAAATTGTTTAGCCCATTTTCAAGTAAAGAGAGATGAGAAAGTGTTTTTTTAAAGTTTTTTTTTTCAACATTATATTGATGAATAAATTTTTTAATATCTTTTTCACTAATTTTCATTCCATCTTTTTGGATTGAATTTGAATTGAATTTAATAATTTTAATTCAATTGTTGAGTTGCATTGAAATTCAATGCAAATTTCATTCGATGTATTTGAATTCAATTCAATTAAATCTAATACCAATATAATTGTAGACGGTGTTATTCAATATTTTCAAAAACTTTAATTTTCACAAAATCAATTCATTTTTCCATCAATTGATCATAATAATAATGTGCATTGATGCAAAGCCCAAATTTAGATGATATGTGGTTTGACTTAAATTAAAACCTTTTTTAATAAAAAAAATTCTTATATTTAAAAATCTTTTTACTCATTGTAGATTTTTGTGTGCATGACAATAATGGTCTTCATTAGGGTTTAGGTATGATTGTACTTAAATGCCAACTAGACCAACCTAGTGTGAACATGATTAAAATTTCATGTGTAAATTAAGCAATTTAATGCCAAAACCACCACCAATGCATGGAAACAATAATCCCTTCCCCTACCATAAGAAGGCTTAAAAGGTGGTTTACATTAAAACCTTTGGGCCATGGCCTATGACCTCATGATATTGTGCATTTTGGATGAGACCATTGGATAGCCCATGGGCCATGGCTTAAGGGCATTTGTCCCCAATGTAAACTCAAAATGGACCAAAGAACAAACACTTGATTTTCTTATGGCTTGTCTCTTCTTCTTTGATCCTTGTAACCTCCATTGTTTTGTTTAAAAAATTGAATGGTGTCAGAACAAAACCAAGGGTTTTTTTCCAAAATCAATTATATTATTGTCATTACAAGGATCCTTATAAACCTTTGATAAACTAAGCCTTTGATAAACCTTGGCAAAACCTATAAAGGTTGTGAATTTTGTCTTATGGGTTGAAATGCATTATAATTAGACATTTTCGAATGACAAGCATTAAATAGGCACAATGAATTAAATGTAGCATCAAGTTCAACACAATTATAGTACAATATAACATAGGGCCCAACAAAATATAAAAAATTCAGATTTGTTTTACTATATCCACACAATGGGGAATGGTTTAAATATTTTTTTGATATTATTTTCAAAGGAAAAAAACTAATGCAATGGTTAGAATCCCTCCTACAACCCAAAGGTTTTGGGTTTGAGTCTTTTTTTGAATTATTTTTTTCATTCACAAACAAAATGGATGAAAACAAATTCCCAAGGTAAAAAAAGGTTTAAGTTGTTCCCTAGGGAACACTTACATTCCGAAAGGAAACAAGATTTAAGTTGTCCCAAGGAGCAACCATGTTCTCAGGGAAGAAAGAGTTTTTTTCTCATAAGAACATGATTGTTCCCAAGGGGAAAAAAAAGAACTTAAATTCCTCGCCCGGGACTTAGGGAAAAACCTATTTCCTCAGATAATGATGAACTTCTTTCGAGGAAAGGACCAAATTCCTCGATGAAACATATGTTCTGAAACTTTGAACAATCACAGTCATCTCATATTTTTATTTATAGGCTTGTCACCTATCATTGGAAGGTCTTGAGGAGAGCTACAACTTTGTAGTTGGAAAAAATTCAATCAAAATTTGGATGCAAAAGTTATGATCACACAAAGTTTCAAATACATTTGTTATTTGGCAAATATGGTTCAGGGAAACACGGTTCAAGTTGTTCCTTCAAGTACATGGTTGGCCCCTGGGGGAGCAATTTCACTGAGGAGAACCTAAACCTCATTCCTTTAGGGCACAACAATCTTCCCCTTGAGAAACAACCTAAACTGTGTTCCCTTTGGAGCATATGTGTTCGAAATTTTGTGTGATCATAATTTTGCTTCGTTTTGATTGAAATGCTTATCACCACAAATTTGTAGCTCTTTTCAAAACCTTCCAATGATAGGTCGCAAGCTTATATATATATATATATATATATAAAATATGAAATGACTTTGATTGCTAAAAGATTCGAAACATATGTTTCCTTCAAGAACTTGGATTTTCCTTAAGGGAAATTGATTTTTCCATGAAGAGGAGTTTAAGTTGAACTAGGGAGCAATTTAAACCTTTTTTTTCCTTGGGGAACAATCATGTCCCCCAAGGAGAAGGAACTTAAGATGCTTCGTGGAACAAATGTGTTTGAAATTTTTTTTAATCATAACTTTTACATATGAATTTTGATTAAAATGTTTTTAATTACAAAGTTGTAGCTCTCCTTTAGACCTTTCCAATGATAGGTTGAAAAATTGTATTAAAACATAATGAGATGACTATGATTACAAAAATATTCGAAACATATGTTTCCCCGAGGAATTTAAGCATTTCATTAGGGAAAATACATTGTGCTTCAAGGTACATGCCCTTCTCTTTAAGGAACTTAGACCCTTCCCCAAGAAAAATTCATTGCTCCTTGGGGGAGTTGTATTTTTCACCAGGGAACTTTTCTTACTCTATAGGGAACTTGCCTGGGACCAACATTTAGTCTATTTTGCATGGGGAAATTACTTTTTAAAGGCATCTAACTTAAAAAACTATTTAAATGTTCTATGATTTTTTTCATCCATTTCATTTGTTGAGAAAAAAATTCAAAAAAGGATTGAACCTTGGACCTTTGAGTTGAGAGGAGGATTCTAACTAATGACCCAAGGATTAGTGGCACTATATCATACAACCAGAGGCCATGAAATGTGAAAACAACACAAATTGACATTCTTCAACCTTTCTTTTCTTTCTAGGTATGCTCCTCACACCCAAAAAGTTGGAAGTTGGAACCTTAGACACATTAGAATGTGTTTCAACAAAAATACTAATCTTGTTGATGAATATTTGACAAAATAACATTCCATTCAAAAACAGTAATGAGTTTTAACTTTTAACCATTAGTAATCTCTAGTGTTCAATAGACTTATATGTAAGTCACCATGTTTCCACCCTATCTTTAGGCTTGCTTTCACCCCCAATCCCCTCTTTCAATGCTATTTGCAAAGTAAGAAATTTTATTAAATCTTAGTATGAAATGCTGACCCTTGGCATTTAATGCATAAGGTTCAAAGTAATTATAAGGTAGACTAGCTGGTGATCGAGCTTAATGCATGCCAAATCCAAGGGGAAGGTTCCATTGTTTCTGGTGTCCAAACAAAACTTGAACCCCTTTACTTAGCGCATTTGACACATTAACAATTGTTGAAAACGGATTAGAAATGAGAAAGTTACAGCCCCCCAAAGTAAAGGGGGTCAAAAACTCCAAAAAAAAAATCATCGAACATTACAAAAGCCCATTCCTGAACAACCAAAAAAATTCGTTGTATGTTGCTTTATTATTATTAGAGTTCAAAGATTATTTGTAGAACTTCAGGTGATGCTTTTGTAACACTTTAAATCGTTTAAAATGAATAAGAAAGAAGAAAGTTATGAGGTTTGAAAGTAGGAGGGGTCCAAAGAAAAGAAAAGAAAAAAATAACGTGTTTTGTAAGTTGAAAAGCTTTTTTTTTTCCTTGTTATTTTTGATAACTTCTTTTTAATTGCACTTCAAAGATGATTTCTAAAGCTTGAGAAAGTGCTCCCATATCATTTTAAATCACTCAAAATGAAGCACATATGATGTAGATATAAATAAGTGTTCACCCGTAGGCAGCCGATAGGTGATGGGCCGGTCCACGCTAGTCGTTGTACAGGTAGGAGCAGTGAAAATATATGTAGCAGCAGTGGAGGCGCCCAGGAACAAGGAAACCCAGCATGAAACTCACTTTACCACCAAAATTGGTGGAAAAACAAGTTTGAGTTCCAATTATTTTGCTTTGTAGAATTTTCATTCACAGTTACACGTTTGATGCCCTACTATGCCAAAACTGTCCATTCTTGGCCCCTAATCGTGAGACTTTATGAATAACTCTAAAATATGTTTCCAAATTTGATGCATCAATGCAGGTCCATGAGCAGCTAGTATAATGGTTTGTAAACATTAAGTTGGTTGAAGTTCAGGCTTCACAAAGTATGAAACTAAGGTTGGATTTGTAAATATGCATGTCATGTGATGGGCTCATGTCATGGCATTTAACAGATCCTCACTCTACATTGGTATGTTGGTTGACAAGACTAGTAAAGAGTCTTCAAGATGGGAATATTCAGAACTGCTGGGTGGCAAACAAGTTGGTGGAATACAACATTATTCTATCAACATTATTGATAGAGATTCAAGCCTCCCAAATGCACATCTTGAAACACAATGAAAATTCTACTAGTGAGTTGACAACTCTGCACCACATAGACAATAACTTTTAGCTCCTGTGATACCCAAATGCACGGAGAGGTGCAACCAAAATTTGGTTCCAACAAATCTTTAGCAAAGATTGCTCAAAATCCAGTAATAATTCTGCATAGGGCACAAAGGGTCCTTGACATTCAAGTCCAGGATGCATTGAACATGAACAGAGAGCCACAAAGAATGGGGGACATTGAGCTGCGCATCCAGACTCTAAACAAGTAATTAATTCCCAAGTGTTCAAATTGTGTACTGAAAACCAGCTTCCTGAACACCAAATTTCTAGCAAACCATGAGTGTTGAGCTAGATTTTTCAACTGTAGACAAATGGTCCTACTTTTGCATTCCTCCTCTGATTGATCACCCAAGAGATTCTTCAAATCAGGAACTAGAGTTATTGAAGGGATTTAGCAACAAGTTTTGTTTTGATGACCGAAAGAGTTACTACAAAATGTTGTACTCAAGTACAGTACTACCCTGCATTCCTCCTCAAATTTACAAAGAGATTCTTCAAATCAGGACTGTGATTGAAGGGGTCTAGCACCAAGTTTTATTTTGATGACAGAAAGACTTACTACAATTTAATGTTGTGCACCAGCCACAAAGTTCTTTTTCAGGTTGAACAATATTATTTTTCTCATTTGGATGTGTTGACATTGTCTTTTGTATACAAGTAGCTGAATGCGAGTGCCAAGCTTAGAATGACAAGAGGTACAAGAAACTGCAAAATTTTGATGTTGAATGCTGTGCTCTTGTCATGGTTGTATTCAGGTGATGTTGCTGGTTTGTAGACCACTTTTGAAGGGACAGATGCAGGGTCGATTTCACCAATCATGAAATCTGACATCAAGGTATGGGCATCTGGGCTGTGTCCTACATCCTCAAAATCACTTGTTGCATCCTTGCCTGATCTTGCACATTTGCAGACACTGACAGAAGTTCAGAATAGTTAATATGCATCAGCTTTCACTTACTTCCATCAACACAAGGATTGAAACATATAATCCAAATCTTCCAATCAAGAGAAAAACCAGCACAGAAAAGTGGTGATCAGAATCAAGGCATCATTACAGATACTGAGATACCCATGAAGACAGATGGATTGGTTGCTTGAAAGATCAAAATGGCATTCTTCAGAATATCTAGTACCTGTTGCAGAGAGAAGGACATCATCCCCACCTGGATGTTCTTCCAGAAATCTGGTCACATTGTAGACCTGCAAAAGCACAGGATGTAACAACATATTAGCATACATGCATGACTTTTCTTAAGAAAAAATAATTAAGAAAGAAAGAAAAAAAGAAGAATGAAGCTGTAGTATACAATTTACCTTTCCATGGATGATGAGCCAGCAATCTGTGGGATTAGCATGGGTTTCCACTTCTGAGAATTGAAAGAGCTTCTTGGTCTCCGTGGCCATTTTCACAAGAAAGTTACTCACTGTAAACCAGAGGCTCAGGCTTCAAAGCTGCCTCAGGTGCTCGAAGGTTAGCTCTAAATCCCCAAAGCACACAGACAAACAGGCTGCAGACAACCAAAAAGCAGATTTTTTTTTTTTTTTTTTTCAAATCATTGACTTCTTCAAGAAGCTCTGGACAACCACTTCAAGAAATTCTCAACAACTGAGTAGTTCTCAAGAAGCACTTAGACAACTTCTTCAAGAGGTTCTCAACAACTGTTGAGAATTGGAAAGCTCACTGAATGTGTCCAAAGCCAAGAATGCAATCATCCCATCATAGCAGAAGAGCTATGATGGGATGATGAGCCTCCTTTTGTTTTAATTTGCTCAACAATTCACAGAGTTTGTAAAGAGCACATTTTGGTCAATATCAGAGCTCTAGAAGTTTCACATTTTTTTCTAAAGGGAAATATTGAATCTTCAAGAATTATATTGATCTTACATCAAAATGAGAAATTTCAAAATACATTAAGCATTTGACAAACATGTGTTGAAGCTGCCAAGCTAGTAGTTTATGCTGCTCTGCTTACAGTTTTGTTTGCCCAAATAGTTTCATCTCCAGATTATGACGCAGATAATACAATCCCACAAAGAAAGACCCAAACCCAAAATTCAAAAGAGAGGACAGATTTTGACGATCTACCCACCTTTCAGTGCATGCTTGTGACATGATCATAAGTCTCAGAGTCAAAGGCGTGACAAAAAGTTGGTGCAAGGTGGATTGCATGAAAAGAGTTTGGCAGAGTTTTTTATTTTAAAAAATTTATAAGACCAGGACATGAAATGCAACATATATATATGGATCAAAGAGGGAATGGATTGGAAAGGCTTGTACTGCAAATTCAGCCTTCTCAGATGACCAAAGTCCCCATGGAGAAAGTTGCTCAAAAGCCAGTGGTGCATCCTTTCATAACAACAAGAGAAAGAGAATCTGAAAGGAGGACTCTGTAGCAGTTTTTTGGCTGCAATCTTTTTTTCAATATTTTTGCATTGCTGAACATATTGTCTGCAGAAGCTTCTTTTAAAAATTTTGTGGTTTTGAAAGTTTGGTGAATTTTTTTTCCAAATTTTGGGAATTTTTTTTTCAAATTTACACTTTTAATTTTTTTTTAAAATCCAGTTTTTTTCAAATTCTTTTTGTTGCCACAGTGTGAAAATCTGTCAAAAAGAAAAAAAAATTCTGATTTTCTGTCTATGTGTGCTGGTAAAATAATCAGCTATTGATGCATATCACATGAGAGCTCTATAATTTCCATGCACAGGAAACTGCGTTTTTTCCCAATTTTGTGATGCAGCCACACTAGTGATCATCCACAAGAGGAATTAGCCAAATTTGGCTACAGGTTAGAGAGAAAAAGTAGAAAAATTTCAGAATTCTTCTATATTTTGGCGACCTGCAGGAACGTATTGTCTAAATAGGGTGACTTACCTTTAGACAAAAAAATTCCTCAAAATATGGCAATTTTTCCACCTTTTTTCTCACAAATTATTTTTGCATGAGTTGCCCTGGAATTTTTAATTTTTTTCACCAAGTGGCAAAAATTTTGCCCAAAAGAAAAAAAAAAACCTTTGGTCCAGGAGTCTTCATCAATGTGTAACACCATGGAGTGAAACCAGTGGTTCTAAAAAAACAAAATTTTAATAAATTACAAAAGTGGGAAACCTTTACTGAAAAAACTTATTTTACACTTTAAAATATGTTTTTTCTAGGGTTTTATCATAAATTTTTTTGCAAAATGTACAAAATTCACCACAAAAAAAATCCACACCCTTTATGTAAAAGTTGCAACAAGTCTTTCACGTGGTGTGCCAAGGGGCTGCCCATGTGTCTTACCATGTTTTGAATAGGTGATGGGAACCATGCTACCCATGACTCTTGAAGCCAAAGTGAACCACCAGCACCCATCAGCATACCATCCACTGGATGGCCATTATTACACAGTTGTGGATGAACCTTAAAGGACTTGTTGATATTTGGTTTTTCACCTTGGGAACCAATTCTGTAGGAAGTAGGTCTCATATATATAGGTAGATAGGTAGAAAAATAGGTAACTACATAGGTAAGTAGATGGTTTATACATAGTTAAGGGCTGTTTTTATTACCTACCTACTAACAACCTGCTGCTTGTGGTTTGTTAGTAGGTAGTTAGAATTTTTTTGCAAATGAGCTAAAGAAGTACCATGGTTACCGAACTGGAACCCAACAGAAAATTGTCTCCTGATCACTTACCATTCATCCTTAATGGTGCCATGATGGGTGCTGGTTCAGTGTGGCTGACTTTTGCCCCATGTCCTCATGAACTCGTGATCATGCCATTTTACAATTTTACAATACGCACTAGTTTTTTTTTATACTAGATCATGTAAATGCCACCACCTGGGTTCATTACTATGGGTTGACATACAAGAAGTAGTCACTTTCTTTTACTGATCCTTTCACAGTCCCAGTATCCAGTGCCTATATAGAGGTCCAAATTTAGTTATGCACTCGTTAAAACCTTGTCCTTTGTCCTTTGTTCAATTGTGTAGAGGCCCATTTTACTAGCACCATTGGAGACGCCTTCAAAGCATCTGCAGCAGTAGTGCTCAGTATGTGACCTTGCAAAACATATTTCTCACATCCAAGTTTAGTTATCTTATATATGAAAACTTTTGGGGATGAGAAATGAAGCAACCCCTAATTCCATTTTGAATGAACTGTTTTAAACTGTTTTTTTGGGATGAGAAATGAAGCAACCTCCTAATTCCGTTTTGAACTGTTTTGGATGAGAATTAAAGCAACCCCTGAATCCGCCCGAACCGTCATCCGTCCTGCAAGGGGGCACGGGCGGGGGACTTCCCACTTATTTATTTTTTGAAAACCCCCACCAATAAAACTAAAATTGGTACTGGGACAGCAAATAGGTGGGAGAGTGTACTAGTAGCAAACCGACTGGACAAAATCGTGATGATTGGCTGGCCAGTCAGAACCATGGAGCAGTAGTTAGATCATATTTATTACACTTCTCTCCCAGGACTTAGGCTGTACTGTGTGTGCCTTTTACCAGCCTCAGCAAGCTGTGCAAAATATAATGGTGGTGGGCCAAAACCATTTTGCTGAGCCAAACCAGCAAGCATGCTTTGACTTCTCTTCATTCAATAAAGATTTTGCTGAGCCAAACCTGCAAGCATGCTTTGACTTCTCTTCATTCAATAAACCATTTTGCGGAGCCAAACGTGCAAGCATGCTTTGACTTTTGTGGATTCGATTTTACTTTGGAGAGTCACATACTGATTCCTGGTGGAGTTGCTCTAAGTTACAAACTTTATCATCATCATAAACTCTGCCTGAAAATTTGTATATGACTCTCTGCAAAAGAAGTTTGTGAAGTTCGTCAAATCCCAAAAAAATCTTGAAGTCTTCAGTTCCTTCGGAGGTACGTATGCTTAGTAGAACTCTGCCGCAGAATTGGGTCCAGTTGCTATGGGGGAAGAGATTGTCCTATTGAGTAATATGGTTTGTTTTGGGTTTGTTTTGGTTTTGTATGTTGAGAGCTTGAGTGCGTTTCGAGGTAACACATAATCGTGAAGCTAGTCAGTTCCCCCCTTTTTTTTGTTTGGAGTTGTTGTTGATTGTCTTCTTGTTGCTCGGGACATGATGCGTAGAAACGTTTAAAATAATGAGGATCATCTATCTATCTTTTCCATTCCATGTGTACCGGAGCCTTCCTCGTATAAACCACGAAAAAAGCTTTGAGCAAAACTTTTGATTCGTCAGATCCTTAGTCTGCTTACTGATGTTCAGTGTACAACTTTCTCTCATGAAAGTCCTACTCTCTTGAATGCACACACTCGAATGAATCGCACTTGCACATATATAGCAAACCTCGATCAAAATATGAGCAAAAAGCCTTGACAGAAATTTCACTTCAGGACTCGATTTCAATCTGAGCCAACAGCAGGTCTCACATTCTGGAATTTCTCATATTGATATTGTGATGCCCAGAGTGTTATTGTATGCTGCTGGATTCCTTCATCTCCTTGTTGTGGAAACTTTATGCACTGACAAGCTCACGACTGTTCTCTTTCTTCGGAAAAATCTAGTCTTTTCCCGCTTGCTTCGAACTCGCCGAAGTACCGAACTTCCCGAGACGACGACGGCTGAAATACTTCTAACTAAATCGTTTTGGTTTTCGATCAGGTCGTCTACAGAATTGGATACTGTTTTTGTAGGAGTTGCTTCTGTCGGTAGGATATCAAAAATGGCTTCTGTCAGGCAAAGGACTAACAGCGACCTCGGGCGAGAGAATGGACAAGGCAAGGTGGTGTACTATGTGGCGTCACATCCGTGGTGGAGGAAACGAAATTCGACACCAACCGTGACGCGTGAGGGGCAAACCACTGAAAGAGTCGATAAGAAGAACTTGAACTGGCAGCAGAGATTGTCTCTGTTGTTAATCAATCTGCTGTGGGATAGTCATGGTGTCTTGGCCTTGGTGGGCTTTGTGGTGGAGTGGACCCTCAACTTCTTAGCACTAAATGGAAGTTTGTGGACTCTTCCTTTTCGATGCATCTTCCATTTCAGTAAGCAACTGATTGTGCCTTTTACCCCCTTCCAAGGATTTTCATTCCATTCCTTCCAAGTGTTTTCTTTCCACTTCCTGTCAGCTGCATCTTCCATTGGAGTGAGCACGTGATTGCTCCTTGCTCCCCCTTCCATCGCTTCCAACAGTTTTCTTCCCTCTTCTTCCTTTTGACTGCATCTTCCGTTGGAGTAAGCACCTGATTGTTCCTTTCCCTCAGTCCATTGCTTCCAATAGTTTTCTTCGCTCTTCCTTTTTCACTGCGTCTTCCACTGGAGTAATCACCTGATTGTTCCTTTCCCTCAATCCATTCCTTCCAAGAGTTTTATTTCCCGTTTCCTTTTGGTTCCATCTGCCTTTGGAGTAAGCACCTGATTTTTCCTTCGCCTCATTCCATTTCTTCCAAGTGTTTTCTTTTCCTCTTACTTTTACTGCCTCTTCCATTGGAGTGAGCAGCTGATAGTTGCTTTCCCTGAACCCATTCTTTCCAAGTGTTTTTCTTTCAGTATGCTTTGTTGTTAGCTCAAAAACTTTTCTACACATTTTAGAGTGTTCCCCCAGAGACAGAAAACTAGATATTATCATTCCCAACTGATCAGCTTCTTTCAAGATCATATATGTACTTAGGGGAGATTTTCTTACTAATTTGTAACAGAATTCTGAGTGGAGTGTAATGGTTATTGATCTGTGTTGAGCAGATGAACTTGTCTTTCCAAAAGAAGGTGAAAGCAACTACCACACTCTAATTTGGCAACTGGACCCGAGAACAAAGTTGTATACAGACACATCTGCATCTGCAAAAGCACATAGCACTAAGACAGACACAGATAGCTTTCCAGTTGAAGGGACTGGATCAAGAAGAACCCTGGATATTTCCATTATGGCTTCCAAGCTGGTTTATGAGAATCAAGAGGTGGTCAAAAAAGTTGTGGAACAAGACTGGAATGTAAGACCCTTAACATTGCAACCTTCTACAGCCAATCTTAGGTTTAGTGTAGGTTAAACCACCCTAGTGAGATGCATTAAGTGACATCTCTTTCCATGTGATCCAACAGGCTGTTTGTTGTGTATGTGGAATTGTGAGCAGCTTTCAGGACACCAGGGATATTTCACTTACAGGACTTTGGGGTCACTTTGTTTTGCAGATGCATTTTGTTGGCTTCTACACTTGTTGGAATGGTGAGAAATATTATCAAAAGAATGACTTGGGTTCTATAATCTTTGCAGTGGCATTTCTGCCTTGGAAAATTCTTCATCATCAATGATGGATTTATAGAATCCTCCATTCATAGGACCTGCTATTTTTTCAGCTGATCTATTCCACTGGATGTTCCAAGCAGTGTCCTAGTTTGTTGCTTCAACTGATGGATTCCAGTAAATCCACCAAGTAATCAGAGTTCAGTCATGCCTGACTAAGTGGTTGTCTGAGTGTAGAATGCCATAAGAAGCGCAGCACGGAGGCATTTATATTTGCAGACAAGCCGCACAATATGAATGCAATTGTGATTGCCTGGAGAGGCACAGAACCTTTCAATACTTGGGATTGGAGCACTGACATTGATTTCTCATGGGCACGGTTCCAAAATGGAATGGCTGTGCACCTTGGGTTTCTAGAGGCCTTAGGTCTGTGTCATCGTGATGATGTTGATTCTTTTATCAAAATGGACAACAATGCTAAAAAAAAACGCAACAAACACATGGTGCACCAAGACCTCCTCTTTGTTCTCCCTGCCCCCCCCCCCCCCCAGGTAAGTGATTAAATACTTGTTTTAATAACTTGCAAGCATTAGTAACAAATTTTAATAACCACACAACAATGGTCAAAGACCCACTTTTTTTTTTTATAACCATGTAGTACACAGACAAAGGTTATAATATTAATAGGACATAGTATGATTCATATTGTTAACATTTTCTAAACCTAAATCCTTAAACCTTAAATTCTAAAACCCTAAAACCTTAACCCTTTTCCAACCATAATTTACTTTTAAACCCTAAACCTACCTTTGACCCAAACCCAAAAGTTGGCAAGGCCCAAAAAAAAAACTTAAACTTAAAATTATTAAACCTTAAATCTAAAACCAAAATACCTTAAAAATCATAAGATCCTAAATAGAAAAACAAAACACCTTAAACCATCAACTTGAAAAATAAATCCTAAACCTTATAAAAACTTAAACTTTTCAATTATACATTATAAAACCTTTAACCCAAAATCCTAAGGTTGGAAGTTCAAACCCTAGAACCATAAAGCTTAATTTGGTCATCCACTACCAAGTTAGTTGGGTTATACATCTCAAGCTTAATCATGTGTACACATCATGTACCAACCACTTTCAAAATTCAAACACAAAACTGACTTCTTTCATAAAAGTTTCACAAAAATCATTAAATGTAGAAATCTCGTATACATAGTTTTTCAACAAATGTATTTTTTGCAATATCAAAAATTGATTTTGTTTTTTTGGTGGTTCTTTAAAGAGCATACTGCATCCAATGTTTTCTACAATTGAATGACAATTGTTATGAAATATTTTGCAAGGAAACATGTAATTATTTAAATGTTAAATGTTTTTTTGAGCATGCCATTCATGCACTTTGTTTTTCCTTTTTTCATTCTTTTGGGTAATTTTTTTATTCAACCAAGATTTTTCATAAAAAAGGTCTCATTTTGCACATTTACCATCTTGGTCAATTGTTAATTTTGGAATTTTCAAAAGTCCAAAATCAACTATATTATACATGATTTTAACCTTTCACCTCCATTTTGAAAGTTAAGTCCTTGAACATTATACCACAAAAGTTTTTATGTAACAAAATTACCCACCACAAAACTATAAACAATACATTAATACAACATAAATAAGAAAGTTTGTGAACCCTAGTTAAGCGAAGCTCAATCAACCTTAGTTTAGGCAAACTTAGGTTGTCATAGGCCATTTAGGTTAATGTAAACATACACATGTTGACTTAAGCTACCTAGGCCTATCTAGGTTGACCATTGACCAAGGCTAACTTAAGCTAATGTAACTCAATTTAGATTAACCTTAGCCTAAATTAAGTTAACATAGGTTAACCTTATGTTAACCTCGACCTCTCTAAGCTAACATAGGTTAATTTAAGACTCACTAAACTAATGTAAAGTAAATTAAAACTCATTGAACTTAACTCAAACTTACCAACATATCATAAGTTAACCTAAAATAACCTAAACACAACTAGCATGTTTGCAATGAATATAAGTAAACCTAAGTTAAACATAGGTTAAACATAGGTTAAATGTAGGTTAAACTTAAATTAATCTTGGTTAAACCTATTTAAATCTTGGATAAATTAAACATTTACTAAACCTAGACAAAACTAAAACTTGGTTGACCTTTGGTTAAAACTTGATTAAACTTATTTAAAATAAAGTTAAACCTATGTTAAACCTCAATTAAATCAAGGTTACCCAATGGCAAATTTTGATTAAACCTATGCTAACATATGTTTAATTTAAATTAACCAAGGTTCAACTTAATATAACCTCAGTAAAACCTAAGTTAATTTCAACTAAACCTAGGTTAAACCTTTGTTAATCATAGGTTAATCAAAGCTAAAGTTATGTTAATATTAAACTAGCCAAAGTTAAAGTTAGGCTAGACATAGGCTAATTAAAATTGACCAAAACTAACCTAGGAAATTCAAACTTACCATTTAAAATAAGATTTATAAACAAACTCCAACTATCATTTGAATAAATTACATTTATGTTGTAATTTATAGGTTTTTCAATCAAGCCAAATAACAAATACACATAATTAATGGAAAGGTTTATATCCATTCAACCTACTTCAATTTTCCACAACTTAATACACTTGCCCAATTTAATGAATTTTCATAATGCTTTTATCCCAAATTTGGAATATATGAGTTTGTCACCATTATAGGTCATCATAACTACCAAATGGGAATATCTATCTTTTCATGACCATCAAACCAAAGATATGTTTCATTTGATTGGAACTTTTTGATTATCAAAAAAAATATATTTCCCTTTTCACTAAAGGTTTACATGTTGTGTCCTTTTTTACTAAAATTGTTATTTTTATTATCCTATTTAGTTAATGTCACATTTGACCAGTAGTAAAAAAAGTCACCTTATTCAAATGATCTAGTTAGAAAACCAATGTCAAATTAAAACTCTTAAAAAACCATTTTCTTAGTAAAAAATGACAATTTAGTCAAATTGAATAGCTTGACAAACCATGATTTCTTATACTAAATTATCCAACACATGATACTAATATATCATATGCACATTATGTGTACATGTACAAATAGAAATTGGCCAAAATGTAAGCGCTTTATTTGCGACTACATGTGACTATTAATTATTTACAACTACATTTTGACATTTTTTCAACTATTTGTATGTAATAAAATATGTATGTCAATTTCAGATACAACATTTTACTACACAACTTTTACAAAAATATTTTGCAATTCCACTTAGTGTAAAATATTTTTCAATAAAAAGAATTCATTTTTCCAAAATCAAAAATTGAAGTTGAAAAACATTGTGGTTCTTTTGAAAAGCATACTTTATTTAGTATTTTCTAAAATCAAATGACACTTGTTACAAAATATTTTGCAAGGAAATTTTTTAACTAATTTTTTTTGGAATTTTTTTCTTTTGATTAAACAATACTTGTTTATATTGACAATCCTTTTTTTAATTTTCATATATACAAACCTTTTTTCAATTGCAAAATATTGTGCAAATGTTTTTTTTTCTTAAAATTGCAAAAGTATTATAAAACATAAAATTTCAGCCAAAAATTGCCACTTTCGAAAAATCAAAAATTAAAATTGAGAAAAAATTTGGTTATTGAATGATTGGTTAATGTTTCTTTTGTTTTATTGAATTTTTGTAACTCAATTTAAAACAATTGGAAGTCCAAATGATACACTAATATTTTTTCAAAAAAAAAACGGTACATGTCACCATATCATGAAGGGATTTTTTTTAAATCATCGTATTTAAACAATAGGTTTGAACATGTGACCAAAATATAGAAAGAATCCTCAATTTTTCTACTTTTCTATTTAATGTGTAGCCAAATTTGTAAGCATGCATGGGTGAACGTCTAATAATAATTGATGGATTCTTGGAAAATGAATGTGAACAAGAAAACTTGATTAATATGTTAAACAACGTGATGGTGGACTTGTAACTTGATGTAATTATATTATTATTTATATAATTATTTAAAGGTTAAGTTTGGTAAATTTTTTAATGGTTCAATTTAATAATTTAATTATGGTTTGGTCATAATTTCAATTAATATGCATTGACTCACACATGTTAATTCATGTGGAAAGTCTTTGCCACATTAATGTGTATGTTGAATCACATGGAGAGCCATGTGATGTGTAAACCTTAGGAAATTTCTTTTTTAGTTTCCTTTTGGTTAGTATGTGAATGTTTGTGATCTTTAGAGATACCTTCACTTGATGAAAATAAGTTATTGTATGAGTGCAAAATTTCATAAAATAAAATTATAAAAGGAATTGATATTTTTGTTTTGAATTTTTTTGACATAGTTTATATGTGTGTGAAATCCATGGTAGGAGAATGGCATGACATGTAAAAAATAGAAAGGTTAGAAAATATTTGTGCCAACAAGAACATAAATTTCCATAACTATGTAATACACATACATAGTTTTGGTTTTAAACCCGCTTGTGATCTACAAATGTTCCAAAATTGTGCCACCCTTTGTCATTTATGGACTTGATGAAAAAAGATGTTGGAGGTATAGTGTGGATTGTGACAATGTCCATACATAATCTATTGCGAAAGAGGGTTAAACTTTTTTTGTGTAGAAACAAACAACAATGGATCCAAGCTTTTGAGGCATCAATAAAGTTTAAATGTCTTGGCCTTAAGCAATGACGACGAAAAACCAAATATCTAGAATGAACCTTCACTAGATTTTGAAAACAAGCCATTCACACATAAGAAGGTTGCAAAATTGTTGAACGATTTGCTACACATTAGAACAAAAATAGAGTACAAAAAGATGTGGTTTTTCCACACAAAGAGCCTTGGCTCACCACACATGTGTGAGGTAACTTTGTGGTTTTCATCCATTACAATATACGATATGTGACGTTTATTGTGGCATATATTACATAAAAATGACAATTGGACATTAGGCAATGACACATGTTCTATTTGTGTAATATATGCTATTGCCTAATGTAGAATTGTCATTTTATTATATTATATGGCACAATAAACATCACATATTGTCAAATTTGTTTTTGGACAAAAAAAAATCACTCGCTTGAAGACAAAGAAAAGGGGTTGCAAAAC